>Ga0209225_1000311_pt1 | contig 58258 bp, 59 predicted proteins | sample WasSprMetagenome_FD_184732 | JGI IMG/M metagenome (GOLD analysis project Ga0209225, IMG submission 184732) | Sulfidic aquatic microbial communities from Washburn Spring, Yellowstone National Park, USA - WS (SPAdes) (version 3) | ecosystem: Environmental > Aquatic > Thermal springs > Hot (42-90C)... | reverse complement strand
GTTGAAGACTTCACCGATACCCATGAGCTTAGAAGGGCGCTCGCTCGTGAAAGTTAGGTTTCTCGATTCGAGCGTCTTCCTCCACGCTTACTTAAAGCCCAGAAGGCCGCTAACAGCGAGAGAGGAGACCGTAAAAGCTGCAGCTCAGGAGATCTTGAGAAGAGTTGAGGGAGGAGAGCGCGTTTTCACTACGGTCGTCCACCTCAGCGAAATCGCGAACGTCCTCGAATCGCGTGTTGGTCTCCGAGGAAGCCTCGGCTTCCTCGCGCGCCTCCTCTCGCTTGAAAACGTCGAGATTCTGCCTGTGTCTAGAGGGGATTACGAGGAAGCGCTTTACATCGCTCAAAGGTTTTCGGTCAGCTTAAACGACGCTATCGCGTATGTGAAAATGCTCGAGAGAAACGCGAGCGAAGTTTACACGTTCGATAAACACTTCACCAACCTGCCGGGCGCGACGGTTTTACCGGCTCTAGAGTAATCGGGTAGGCTGCCCGTGCCAACACCTTCATAGAGTATTACTTTTTTTACAGATCTATAGAAACATATGTATCCCATAGCTATCTCATAGATATCTTTAGAGTTAGAGAAATTGGTATAGAAGAGCTTAAAGATAGGTGGTTCAAGGGGGTTCCGATGAGAACGATCGGAAGCAAGCGGATCAGGTTGCTGCTCCTAGCTGCAATCGCAGCCGCGTTGGCTACAGCAGGCGCTGTGGTGTGGTGGCAGCAGCAACAGAAAGTGGACATCTCTAATGTGGTCATGAACGCTGGAGGGGCGACGTTCCCCCTCCCGCAAGTTATCGCATGGGTTGAACAGTTTAGGAAGGAGCGGGGGACCGTGATAAACTACAAGGGTATGGGTAGCGGAGCTGGGCAAGCACAGTTTTTCGATGGAACATTGGATTTCGCGTGCAGCGATCCACCCCTTAAAACGTCTGATTGGGAGAAGTACAGGGGGAAGGTCCTTCAGATACCATGGCTTATGGGGGCCGTCGTAATCACGTACAACATCCCTGAAATCGGGAACCACAGCCTCAGGCTGACGCCCGAGGTCATCGCGCGGATCTACAAGGGCGAGATCGCGTACTGGGATGACCCTTCGATCAAGAGCTTGAACCCGGAAATCGCCGATAAGCTGCCCCACAAGGAGATAATAGCCGTGTACAGGAGCGACTCCTCGGGAACCACGGAGGTCTTCACAACCTTCCTGAACAAGGCAGCACCGGACGTTTGGCCGAAGCAGCTTGTGGGCAAGGTGGTCGACTGGCCGGTCGCTAAGCTGGGCAGGGCGGTAGGCGGCCAAGGGAACCCGGGCGTCATGCAGGCGGTGAGAGCCAACCCGTACTCGATAGGCTACGTGGAGTGGAACTACGCCATAGAGCAGAAAACACCGATGGCTGCGATACGCAACGCGGCAGGCAAGTTCGTCCTACCCTCCAACGAGGGGATAGCGGCAGCTGCCGCCAGCGCCAAGCTGCCCTCCTCCCCCCTAGACAACTTCGACGGCGTAACCGCTGCAGTGGTCTACACACCGGGCGAAAACGCGTACCCGATATCCTCCTTCACCTTCATCATACTGTGGAGCAGCTACGAAGACAAGCTTAAGGCGATCGCGCTGAGCGAGTTTCTCACTTGGGTGGCCAACGAGGGCTACCGCAACGTGGTGCCGGGGTACGCTGCGCCGCCTGAGAACGTCAAACAGCTCCTCCTGGAAGCAGCGAGGATCCTGAAGGGAGGTTGAGCGCCCCGGTGGGGGAAATGCTTTCCGAGAAAGATAAAATTTTTTACTTTTCCCTTCTACCTCCTGCGTTAACCACGTTGGGGTTGCTAGCGTTGATCGTATCGACGATAGGCGCAAAGGCGGCGCTCGTCCTCCCCCAAGCCTTAACAATCCTCGCGGCTAACGTTTGGGATCCGGAGAACGAGCGCTACGGGCTACTCGCACCGGTGCTCGGCACGCTGGTGGTCGCCTCGATCGCGGGCGCGGTTTCGCTCGCCCTTGGGCTGCCGCTCACGCTGGCTGTTGCCGAGCTCCTGCGCGGGAGGCTTGGCTCGGTGCTCCAAACCCTCCTCGAGATGGCGAGCGCTTTCCCGACTGTAGTGATCGGCCTGTGGTCAGCGCGCTACCTGGCGCCTTTCCTCTCGGAGAACGTCATGAAGCCGCTGTACTCTAGCTTCGGCTTCATCCCCACGTTCTCGTGCAGACCTCTCGGCGGCTACTCCCTGCTGACGGCTGGCCTAGCGATCGGCTTTTCCGTGGTGCCTTACACCGCTTCGATCATGATCGAATCCTACAGGCTGATTCCCTCGACCTACAGGGAGGCGTGCTACGGCATAGGGGCTACGCGCTACGAGACGGCTAGGATCCTCGTCTCGCTAGCTAGACCCGCGATCGCCGGGTCGGTCCTGCTGGGCGTCGCCAGGGCTATGGGAGAGACGACGATAGCCGCCATGACCGTCGGCAACGCGATGAACATCAGCGCGTGCCTTTTCGAACCCTCCTACACGGTACCTGCTTTGATAGCCGCGCAGTTCGGGAACGCGAACCTCTACCGGTACGCGGAACCCGTGCTCTACCTGGCTGCGCTCGTCGTCCTCGCTCTCGCGCTGGCCCTTAGCGCGGTCGGGTTTAAGCTCGTTAGCGGGTGGCGGGTGAGGATCGTTGGCTAGCTGGGCCGTCCGGAAGCTCGAGGATAGGCTCTTCGTCGTTGCCGTGGTTCTCGGCTCGGCGCTCGCGCTGGCGCCGCTAGCCCACGCCCTAGCAGTAACTCTATACAACGGATTGTCGACTATGGCGAGGGCCGGCTTAGGCTTCTTCGTGAACCCTCCGCCAACCCCTTACTCGGCCTCGCTGGGGGGCGTGGCTCCAGCCCTGGTCGGCTCGCTCCTTCTGCTCGCGCTGGCGCTACCGCCTTCGGCCTTTCTAGGGCTGCTGCTGGCGGTCTTCACCAACGAGTTCCCCGGTTCGCGCGCCGCGGCTCTAGTTGAAGTCGGCGCGAGGGCGTTCACCAGCGTCCCGACAGTGATACTCTCCATGGTCGCCTACTCGCTCCTCGTTGTGCCGACGAGGAGCTACTCAGCCTTGGCTGGCGCGTTCGCCCTGACAGCGGCCTCTCTACCCTACTCCTACACGGCCTTCAGCTCGGCCCTACGCATGGTCCCCGAGATGTACAGAGAAGCCGCCTACTCGATAGGGATGAGCAGGTGGACGACCGTCTGGAGGGTTTTAGTGCCTATCGCTCGGCGCGGCATAGCGTCGGGCGTCTTGATGACATTGACGAGGATACTCGGCGAGACCGCCGCGCTGCTGTTCGCCGTTGGAGCGCTAAGGTACGTCGTGCCGCTCAACCCGCTCGGCCCCGTCGACGCCCTCCCCCTGCTGATCTTCGACTACGCTCTCTCGCCTTACAAGCTCTTCCACGAGGTAGCGTGGGGGGCTGCCGCCCTCCTCCTCATCATCAGCCTCGCGCTGTTCGCTCTATCTAAAGTGGTGGTCAAGGGGGTGAGATTGTGAAGTACGCGGTGGAGATCGAGAAGCTGAACGTCTACATCAACGGCTTCCACGCGCTCAAGGACGTGGACCTGCGCGTGCCTCAGGGCTCGATCTTCGCGGTGATGGGCCCGAGCGGGTCGGGCAAGACGACGCTACTCAAGGTGATCAACAGGCTGATTGACCTCGTTCCAGGAGCGCGCGTGGAGGGGAGCGTGCGCGTGCTGGGAGTTGACGCCCTGCGGGCGGACCCCTACGAGCTGAGGAAAAAGGTGGGGATGATGTTCCAGATCCCAAACCCGTTCCCGCACATGACGGTATACGAGAACGTCGCCGTCTCGGCTAAGCTCAACGGCGCGGTGGGGAGCAGGAGGGAGCTCGACCAGGTGGTGAAGTGGGCGCTGGAGACGGCGATGCTGTGGGAGGAGGTTAAGCACAGGTTGGACAGGTACCCTAGCGAGCTGAGCGGAGGCCAGCGGCAGAGGCTTTGCCTAGCTCGAGCCCTCGCGATGCGCCCGGAGCTGCTGCTGCTCGACGAGCCGACGGCGAACATAGACCCGGTGAACGCGAGGAAGCTGGAGGAGGCTATTGCTTCGCTTAAGGGCGAGCTCACCATCATCATGGTAACGCACCTACCGCGCCAAGCGCTGCGGGTAGCCGATTACGTCGCCATAATCTACGACGGGAAGATTGTCGAGTACGGGTCCTCGCAGGAAGTATTCGTAAGGCCCAGCCACACTGTAACGCAACTCTTCCTGAAAGGCGAAGTTTAAAGTAGGAACGCGCTAGAGGCTTTTTCCCCTCGTCATCAGGTCGCGCAGCGTATGTGCTGCCGGTTACCTCAAGCGATTATCTCGCGTGAACCTTAAAACGAGCCTGTAGCTTCGGCGAGAGTGAGCGTGGCATGTCGCGCGTTTGCGGGTGACAAGATGGAGGGGAGGAGGCTGGTCCACACAGTCTTCGAGGGCTTGGAGCCGCCGCGCCCCCCTGTCCACGCGGAGTCGGACGACAAGTGCTTCGAAGCTTCGCTGAGCGACCTGCTGGGAGCTGGCGTCAGGATCGCCGACTGGAGGAGCTTCTTCGAGGTCGGGGGCCCCTTCCACAGGAGGGAGGGGGAGAGCCTGGGCGAGTGGCTGGACCGCGTGAACCCCAGCGGCTACAGCTGGCCTGATCCCGGCGAGGCGGCGGCAGCCGCTGTCGAGGGATTCCTGAAGCGCGTGAGGGGGCTCGCGGAGGGCAAGTTCCTCGTGCTCAAGGTGCTCGGCCCAACGGAGACCGCTGAGGGGTTCTTCGCGCCGCCGAGGGGCGGGAGGGGGGTGGAGCTGGGTCAGATGACCCACCGCTTCGGCTTCGGAGCCCTATACCTGCTCGACAGGGCGAAAGCCCTGCGGATCTACGGGAAAATCGCGGAGGTCGTGCTGGAGGTGGTGAAAGCGGGCTCCGAGCTGGAGGAGGTCGACGCCGTGAGGATCGCCGACGATGCGGCAACGTACGCGGGCCCGGCGTACAGCAGGAGCTTCTACGAGGAAGCTTACTTCCCCTGGCACGAGAGGTTCGCGGCCGCCGCCCGCTCCGCCGGTAAGCGCGCCATCCTTCACTGCGACGGGGACCTGAGGAAAGGTGGTTTGTTCGAGCGGCTGGCCCGCACCTACGACGGGCTCCACCCCCTCGACATCGCCCCCAAACCCTCGCTGCCCGACGCGCTCCAGTGGGCTTCGGAGGTGGCTGCGCTGAGGGGCTCGGCAGGGCGGGCCGTCTTCTTCACCGGCGCTCCCGTCGAGCTGGTGTTCAACGACTCGGTGGGGGTTGACGAGTTCCTCCAGGTGCCGCAAGCCCTACTCGAAGCCCACGGCAGAAGGTTCCTCGTGCTGGCTACGACGCACAGCGAGTACCCGCTGCGCAGCTACAGTGAAGAGCTGCCGCGCCGCAAGGTGGAAGCGCTGAGGCAGCTCGCCATGAAGCTCGCGAGGGGCTAGCGGAGGGCCGCCACGCGCCCATCGGGGGTGCAGACGAACGCTCTAGCCCTCTCGGACAACCGCCAGGGCAGCGCCGCGGCGTCGCCTGCGCAAAGCGAAACCCAGAGGGCGGCGTAGACCCTTGGCAAGCCAGCGGCTTGGAGCGCCAGGGGTATGGGCGTTGCCAGCAGCGGGGCGAGGTAGACCAGCGCGGCCTTCCACGGCGGGAGGGGGTCGAGGAACAGCGTTTGGAAGCCGAGAGGGAACACCCTCACGGCCGCTCTGCTGCCGAGCGCCCTGGCGGCTGCCGCGTGGAGGAGCTCGTGGAGAAACGCGAAGGCTAAGGTTGCGGCGGCTACCGTGGCAACCGCGCGCGCCAAGACGCTGGCGGCTCTTGACTGCAGAAGTGCATCCAGGAAGAAGGGGGTCAGCAGCGTGCATACGGTCAAGAGGTTCGCCGCGCAGACCGACATCAGCTCGACGGCATCCTTGCGCGCTGGCCGCACGCCTTCTACCACGCTTCCCGCTTTATTAAGTATTCTCGCCTTATAAAGGGCTTAATCTCCGCTTGAGCAAAAGAAAGCTTTTATAGAGCTGGCTGAGAGGTTAAAGGCTATGATCGACGCGTGGAGCACGCTAATCGGTTTCGGGCTGAGCGTAGCCACGCTGCTGGGCGTGACGCTCGCTGGAGCGGTCGCCGTGACGCTGCTGGCCAAGCTCCTGAAGCTCGTCGAGCGGCTGGAGTAGCTGGGCGCTCACCGCAGCACGATGCTGCGGACCCCCTCTGCTGCCGCCGCTCTGTGGAGGTCTTCGTCACTCGTGTGCATTTCGCTCGCGTTCGCGTGCTTAGCAGACACGATCTGGAGCGCGTCGGCCTTGTAGATGTGGTGCTTCTCGACGAGCTCCCAGGCGCTTGCGAGGAGCCTCACGGCCACTGGCACGAAGAGCAGCAGCCTGAGCTTTAGAAGCCTCACGGTTTCGCCGATGAACATCGTCCTCGCGGCCGCGTAATCCCCATCCCCCAGCCACCCCCTCCTCCGGTACTTATCGAGAACCCCTAATACCTCCCCGATGTTCCATACGGAAAAGGATAGGGTCAGCTCGCCCGCCAGCGTTGAATCGTACAGCTCGCAGACTTTCTCGCTACCGGCCTCCTCCACATACCGCTTAACTATCGCGCTAGAGTCGAGGTACACCAGGCGGGGTTTCAAACCCCCCGCCCCTTCTCAGCTCCCTCACAGCTCTTCCAGCGTCTGTCGGGACCTTCGGTTTCAGGGGCTTGACTTCGAGGGGCGCGGGGGCAGCCAACATTTTCGACAGCTCTTCCGCCACCTCGCGCTCGGCAACCCCCTCTTCCAGCAGCTCTTCCACAGCTTTGCTAAGCGCCCTCAGCCCAGCCCGAGCGCCCACCTTCAACTTGAACTCCTCCCAAAGCTCCTTGTTGATGAACAGGCTCGTCTTCACCTTACCGCTCATACTCTTCACCTTACCTACTCCTAGGGGTACAAAAACGCTTAGCTGTCTCCCTGCTCGTTCCCATGAAGGTAAAGAACGTACAAATTGGATGACGACCCGCTCTATGCGACTTCGACCTTCGTGAACCAAACTCTCCTGAGGTCTTCGAGCTTCGCGGTCCTCGTCACCTTGAACCTCCCGCGCAGCCTGATATCCTCGGAGGAGGAGCCGACCATCACCTCGTAGTCGCCGGCTTCGATGATCGGCGCCATGTCCCTGCCGTAGAAAGCGAGGAGCTGTGTCGGCATCCTGAAGATTATCCTCCTGCTCTCGCCGGGCTTCAGGTGGACGCGCTTGAACCCCTTCAGCTCATTGACGGGCCTCGTCACGCTCGCCGCGACGTCCCTCACGTACAGCTGGACCACCTCGTCTCCCTCCCTCCCCCCAGCGTTCCTCACGGTCACACCCACGCTGACTGTAGCGCCCGGCTCGACCTCCTCCGGCTCAACTGACAAGTCGCTGTACTCGAACCTCGTGTAGCTGAGGCCGTGGCCGAAGGGGAAGAGCGGCCTCCAGTCCTCGTCGATATACTTCGACGTGAAGCGGTCGGGGCTCGGCGGCCTGCCTGTACGCTTGTGGTTGTAGTAGATCGGGACCTGCCCCACAGTCCTCGGCCAGGTGACGGGCAGCTTCCCGCCCGGGTTGTAGTCGCCGAAGAGCACGTCCGCGATCGCGTCGCCCGCCCTCACGCCCAGGTGCCAGGCGATCACGATGGCGGGGATGTGCTCCGCAGACCACTTGATGGAGAGCGGCCTCCCCGACATCACCACCTCGACCAACGGCACCCCCCTGCTCTTCACCGCCTCCCACACCGCCTTGACGAGCTCCTCCTGGACGCCCGGCAGGTCGAGGTAGGCCCTCGACGCCGCCTCCCCGCTCATGTCCGCGCTCTCGCCCACGACCAGCACCACCGCTTCCGCCTTCCGGGCCGCCTCCACCGCCTCCTCGAAGCCGCTCCTGTCCTCAGAGCGGACATCGCAGCCTTTCGCGTACAGCACCTCCGCGTTCGGAACCTTCTTGCGCACGCCCTCGAGCACCGTGACCGCGTCCCGCGGGTCCCCGAGCGCCCGCCAGCAGCCGAGAGGCGCGTCCCTGTCGTCGGCGAGCGGCCCGATGACCGCGATCCTCCTCAAGCTCTTGCTCAGCGGCAGCGCACTCTCGTTCTTCGCGAGGACGATGCACTTGCGGGCGATCTCGAGCGCCGTCTCGAAGTGCTCCCTGCACTTCACGACCCGCTTAGCCCTCTCGGGGTCGGCGTACGGGTTCTCGAAGAGGCCGAGCAGGAACTTCACCCTGAGGATCCTCCTCACGGCCTCGTCGATCAGCTGCTCGGGCGCCTCCCCCTTCTTCACCAGCTCCAGCAGGTGTCTCCGGTACACGTCCCCCTCCATGTCCATGTCCACGCCGGCTGCGAAGGCCAGCTTAGCCGCCTCGGCGGCGTCGGCCGCGATCCCGTGCACGACGAGCTCGCCGATCGCGTTCCAGTCGCTGACGACGAAGCCCTGAAAGCTCCACTCGCCCTTCAGCACCTTCCTCAGCGTGAACTCGTTCGCCGAAGCGGGGATCCCGTTGAGGTCGTTGAAGGCGCTCATTACCGTCGCCACGCCGGCCGCGACGGCGGACTTGAACGGGGGCATGTACACCTCGCGCAGGGTCCGCTCGGAGATGTCGACCGTGTTGTAGTCTCTGCCGCCCTCGGCGCCCCCATAGGCCACGTAGTGCTTCGCGCACGCCGCGATCTTCTCCGGGTCGCTGGACAGCCTGTCGCCCTGGAAGCCCTTCACGGCCGCCCAAGCCATCGCGGAGGCTAGGTAGGGGTCTTCGCCGAAGCCTTCTGCAATCCTACCCCACCTCGGGTCCCTTGCGATGTCGAGCATGGGAGCGAACGTCCACTTGACGCCTTCAGCAGCAGCCTCCCTGGCCGCCAGCGCCTCCGCCTTCTCGACCACTTCAGGCTCCCAACTGCTGGCCAGCGCGAGCGGGATGGGGAGTATCGTCTTGTAGCCGTGTATCACGTCGAGGCCGAGGATTAAGGGTATACCGAGCCTCGACTCCTCGACGGCGATCTTTTGGATCTCGTTGACGTTCTCAACTCCAACGACGTTTAGTAGCGAGCCGGCAAGCCCTCTCCTTACAAGCTCCTTCAGCCTGTCGCTCAAGCCCATGTGGGCGCTGTACTGGCACATCTGCCCGATCTTCTCCTCCAGCGTCATCCTTCTGAGGAGGTCTTCAACACGCTCCTCAACCGGCTTGGACGGATCCTTGTAGGTCTCCATCGCCAAGGGGGGTGATATAGATGTAAAAAACGGTAACGGAATTCAACCACGCAACCTGCTGCCGTAGCGGTCGAGGTGGACGATCTCGCTGAGAGGCTTCCTTGACCTCGGCTCAGGCTTCTCGTCCGGGTAGCCGACAGCGAATAGCGCAACCGGGTACAGATGCTCGGGCGCTCCCACGATCTCGCGGACCCTGTCGGCCACGGGGACTGTGTGGAGCCAGACTGCGCCCAAGCCGAGGCAGTGCAAAGCTAGCCAGAGGTACATGGCGGCGAGCGAGCCGTCGATCATGTAGGAGTCGGGGGCCAGCCTCGTGTCGGCGAGCACGACGATCGCGGCCGACGCTTCGGAGGCGCATCTGGCCCACCTGTGAACCTGTCCAAGCTTCTCTCTCGTCTCTTTGTCTTTCACGACAACGTACTCCCAGGGTTGCCCGTTCCTAGCGCTGGGTGCGAAGCGAGCGATGTCGATCGCCTCGAGTAGCAGCTCGGTCGGTACGTCGTCCTTCTTGAATTTGCGTATGCTCCTCCTGGTCAGAAGGAACTCCTTGCAGGGTTTTCCGCTCACGAGCTCCTTTACCCCAGTTCGGATATATCCCTGCGCTTTGAGAGAAGGTTGATAACCAAGCGCGGGTTGGATCGTGCGTGTGCGATACGTTCGTCGCGCTGCGCGGGTGGACTAGGGAGGGTGCGACGATCTTCGCGAAGAACAGCGACCGCGACCCGAACGAGGCTCAGGTTCTCGAGTTCCACCCAAGCTCGAAGCGCACCGAGGAGAGGGTAAAGTGCACGCACATCAGCGTGGAGCAGGTAGACGAAACCTACGCGATACTGATCTCAAGGCCCTACTGGATGTGGGGTGCGGAGATGGGCGTCAACGAGCACGGCGTCGTGATCGGGAACGAGGCGGTTTGGACCCGGGAGCCCTACGCCGAGAAGGGTTTGACGGGGATGGACCTTCTGAGGCTTGCTCTGGAGCGCTCCCGTACAGCGAGCGAAGCGCTGAAGTGGATCACCTCCCTTTTGGAACAGTACGGGCAGGGCGGGAACTGCAGCGCCTCGAGGAGGATGTTCTACCATAACTCGTTCATCATCGCTGACTCGAGGGAAGCTTGGGTCCTCGAGACCGCCGGCCGGTACTGGGTGGCTGAGCGCGTCAAGGACGTGAGGTCGATATCAAACGCTCTCTCTATCGGGGAACGCTGGGATCTTGCCTTGAGCGGAGTCGTCGAGCGCGCGAAGGAGCGGGGTTACTGCAAGGATCGCCTCAGTTTCAAGGACTGCTACTCCGACCGCTTTTACACGCGTGTGGCGAAAGGCCGGGAGAGGCAGGCTTACACCCAAAAAAGGCTGGAGGAGGCTAAGGGCTTCATCGACTTTCGCTTCACTGCTTCTCTGCTTAGAAGCCACGCAAGGGAGCCCTACGATCCGTCCCGAGGGTCGAACGCGGACGTTTGCATGCACGCCGGCGGCTTGACGAGGCCCTCTCAAACCGCAGCCTCGATGATAGCGATCCTTTACGAGAAATTGCCCTTGGTTTTCGCTACAGGCACCTCCACGCCGTGCATCAGCGCGTTCAAGCCGATGTTCCCCGAAGCCGGTCTACCCGACCTCGGCCCGCAGCCCGGTGGGGTTTGGGACGGGGGCAGGAGCTACTGGTGGAGACACGAGCTGCTGAGCAGGAAGCTCTCGTGCTGCTACAGCCGCTACGCGTCCTCAATCAAGAACGAGCTGCTCGAGCTCGAGGAGAGGTTTTATGCGAGGGCTTTAGATGCGAGGATGGCTTACCTGCGCGGCGAAGCCTCGCTGGAAGAGCTGAGGGAGCTGACACGACAAGCTTTCGAGGAGGCGGCTAAGCTGGAGGGGAAGTGGCTGAGCTCTGTCAAGCCTTCTCGCTGCCTAAACCCGCTCTACGCGCTCTTCTGGCGCAGGGTGAACGAGGCCGCTGGAATCCCAGCCTAAACTTTTATCAGCTCCGCCGAGCTAAGATCTTGTGGCGCTCGAGGAGCGCCTCAAAGCTAAAGTGCAGGCGTCTCTAAGGAAGCTGCAGGGTGCTAGGAAGCCCGAAACCGACGATCTCTTCTCGCGCCTAGCTTACGTGTTCCCGCGCGACCTGAGCGTCCCCAGTTACCCGAGGGAGCCGAGGGCGGCTTTCAACCCGGGCGCGCTGTTGATGGGTGGGAAGCTTCTCGTCTTCCCGAGGCTCGTCTTCGACTACTACGGCTACACCTCAAGCGTCGGCCTCTTCGAGGTGGACTTGGAGGAGCTGCTCTCCGGGAGCTTGAGCAAGCCGGTGGAGGCGAGGATCCTGCTGTGGCCGAGGGAGCTGTGGGAGTTCAAGGGTTGCGAGGACGCCAGGGCTTCGCAGCTGGGCGGGAAGGTCCAGCTGCTGTACACGGGCTACGGCTACCACCATTTGGGGGAGGGGCTCGAGTTGAGGTGGGTGCAGGGTTTCGCGGAGCTTGACGAGGGGTTGCGGGAGCTCAGGAGGGGTTTCTTCACAGTCGCCGGTGGAAGCGAGCGGGTCGCGCCGAAGATGAAGGACTCCGCGCTTCTAAGCTTCTCCGGCGGCAGGGCTTTCCTCCTGTGTCGGCCGACTCTCGACAGCCTACAAGTTTGCTGGCGCGCTGAAGTCGACTTGGAGAAGCTGGAGATACATGAGGAAAGCATGGAGCCGGTTCTTGTGCACGAGGAGTGGGAGACGCACGTAGGCTGGTCCACGAACGCTCTCCAGCTCTCCGGCAGCGAGTGGCTTGTCGGCTGGCACGGCGTGCTCAAGGGGGACCTTTCCTACAGGAACGGCTTGGCGGTGGTGGACGGGGAGGGGAGGCTGCTGGCGGTCAGCGACTATCTGCTAGCTCCAAGGGGTCTTGTCGAAGAGTACGGCGACCGCCCCCTAGTGGTTTTCGGGTGCGGCCTGGCGAGGTACAAAGAGATGCTACTTTGGGTCGGCGGGGTTAGCGACTACGCGATCGGCTTCTTCGCTGTAGAGCTAGAGAAAGTTTTCGAGAAGCTTAGGTGGTTGAGCGCTTGAACGTTAGCAGCTCGATGATAGCACCCAAAGTCTTCCTCGCGTCCACGTAGGCGTAGGAGCCGCCCTCGAAGTCCCCCCTCTGCACGAGCACGCCCCCCTCGCCCTCCAGCTTGCGTATCGCCGCCTCCATGTCGTCCACGACGAATGCGATGTGGTGTATGCCGGGCCCCTGCTCCTCTAAAAACTCGCTCCACGTGCTCGGGCCGCCGATCGGCTCGATCAGCTCGAGGGTCACGCCGCCTAGTTTGAAGAACGCCAGCTTCGCCCTACCTCGTGACGGCAAGCCTCTGAACGCCATCCGGGTCTTCTCCCACTCCTCCGTCTCGATAACCTGCGGTTTCGGCACGCCTAAAAGCCTAGCCCACCTTTCAGCAACCTCCTCAATGTTACTCACGACAACCGCAACCTGGGTCAACTTGGCTAAACCCTCCATCAGGACCTCCTAGGAAAACTCCTTGAAAAGCCTGCCGCAAGCCATTTTTATGGCCTAAGCCGCTTCAGCGCGTGAGCGCGCTCCAGGAGCGCGTTACCCTACCCACAGGTCTCACCACCATAGCGTACAAGTGGCTACCAGAGCATAGACCGCGCGCGCTTGTCGTCGGCGTCCACGGGTTCGCTGAGCACGCAGGCCGCTACGAGTACGTTGGCCGCTTTCTCGCGGAGAGGGGTTTCGCCCTATACATGTACGACTTAAGGGGGCACGGCCGCTCGGAGTGGGAGAGAGGTTACGTTGACAGGTTTGAGCAGTTCGTTGAGGACACGGTGGCTTTCGCGAAGTTTGCCAAGAGAGAGGTTCCCGCTAAAACCTTCCTTTTGGGTCACAGCATGGGTGGTCTCATCGCCGTGTACGCGGTAGCGCAGTTGGGAGGGGAGCTTAGCGGTTTTTTGACGAGCGGAGCGGCGCTGGAGGTCAAGGTGAACCCCTTCGCGCGCTTCACCTTGCAGCTGGCTGGGCTGCTCAACCCGAAGGGGAGGGTGCGAACGCCGGTCTCCACCGAGTGCCTTTCGAGGGACAGGAGCGTGATCGAGCAGTACATGAGCGATCCGCTCGTATTCAAAGACCCAACCTACAAGCTTCTCCTCGAGTTCGGTAGAGCTGTGCAGCGCGTTTGGCGGGTAGTAGGGACGATAAGCACACCGGCGCTCATCATGCACGGAGGAAGCGACTGCCTGGTACCGCCCTCCGCCTCCAAAAGGCTCTACGATAAACTACCCTCTCCCGACAAGACACTGAAGATTTACGAGGGGTTGCGCCACGAGATATTCAACGAGATTGAAAGAGGAAAGGTGCTTTCCGATCTGGTCGATTGGTTGGGCAAGCGCTCGGGCTAGGGGGTCGGAGAGGCAGCAGCCTCTTCCACCGCGATCACAACGGCCCTAGCCTGCGTGCTTAGCGGGAGGCTGGCTGGAAGGCCCGGTTTCCTAGAGGCTATCTCGGGCGTATAGGGCAGGTGGATGAAGCCCGCTTTCTTCGGGTAGCCCCGCACATCGGCGTGGCGGAGCAGCAGGTACATCGCGTAGTTGCAAAGGAAAGTCCCCGCTGAGTTGGAGATCGCCGCCGGCACTCCCTCCCCACTCAACCGCTCCAGGATCCTCCTCAACGGAAGCGTGGAGAAGTAGGCAGCGGGCCCCTGCGGGTCGATGGGCTCGTCCACCGGCTGCGCGCCGTCGTTATCGGGCCTGCTCGCGTCCATCAGGTTGATGGCAACCCGCTCCAACCTCACGTGCGTGATCCCACCAGCAAGGCCGAGAGCCACCGCTATGCTCGGCTTCAACCGCTCGAGGAGCTGCGCGAGCGCCTCCCCGCACCGTTTGTACGATACGGGGAGCACGGCCGAGTGCGCGTCGAAGCCCGCTTTAGCCAGCTCGGCGGCTGCCCGCTCCGCAGCCCAGGCAGAGGGGTTTTCGCGCTCGTCGCCGAAAGGCTCGAAGCCGGTTACGAGGATCGTCTGCACAGCCAGCCCGATTCTCGCCGCTTTTAAACCCGACACCTATATCGCCCAGCTCGCGGAAGCTGGAGTGTGGAGTTTGCACCGGAAACGTCTACCGCAGCTAGGCTGAAGGCTCTCTTCGCGCTCGCGGTGCTTAAGCTCCTCTCCAACGTCGCTTGGGGGGAACTCCGCTTCAAGGGGTTGCGCGTGATAGTACCGAGAGGCTGCTTCGCCCCAATCTTCGTCTCGACGTCCCTCCTCAGCGACGCGGCTTCCGCGCTCGTTAAAAATGGCTTGGCAGTTGAGGTAGGAGCCGGCTGCGGTCCGCTCGCCCTTTCTCTAGCGCAGAGCAAAAAAGTCGAAATCGTGGGCACGGACGTGGATTTACGCTGCCTAAAGGCCTCGCTCGCAAACGCGAAGCTAAACGGGTTGGAAGCTCGCTACCACCCGGTCGCCTGCGCGGAGGCGAGCTGCTTGAGAGATAGAGCTTTCGACTACGCGTTGGCGAACCCTCCCTACTTTCCCTTTGACCAGAGCTTAAGCCTATCCGCTTGCGGCGGTGCAGGCCTGGAAGTCTACAAAAGGATCCTAGCTGACGCCGCTAGAGTGCTGAGACAGGGAGGACTCCTCCTATTCACAGCGTCCACGCTGACCGGTCGGGTTGAAGGGGCGCTGCTAATGGGCGAGCGTTGGGCTCTTTTCGACCGCGTACGCGCGTACGCCTGGAGGAAGCCTAGCGGACCCTCACCCAGTCGACCTCGAGGTATGTGCGCTCCCGGTTCTCCTGCGTAAGGTGGCGGTAGACGCGGCCCGCGTCCCGCCTGTTGTAGCCGAAGACCGCGTTGTCGATCCACAGGTCGGCCCTCGCCCTCCACCTGCACTCCTCGCCCGGCAGCCGGGCGGCCAGCTCGCCGTCCACGTAGAAGCGGACCTCCCGCTCCAGCCACTCCACCTTGTAAACGTGCCACTGGGTGAGGTCCAGGCTCTGCATCGACGGTTTGCCGGAGTGGATGACGACCCCCAGCCTCCCGCCCGCCATCCTCGTGATGGCGCTGAGGAGCGAGAGGAAGCCCCCGTAGAGCTTGATCGGGTAGAGGTGGTTGCGCACCTGCGCGAAAAAGCCCTGGAGCATGTAGGGGCCCCTGCTCCTCAAGTGGATGAACCAGATGGGCATGCACGAGTCGAAAACCATCGTGTGGTTCCAGAAACCCCATCCGGCTGACCCGTAGTGGAGCCCGCTTAGCCTTACCTTAGCTTCGAACGTCTTCCTAACCCAAGGTAGATTGTCGAACTCGCCGTCTGAAAGCTCAGCGTTCGAGTAGTAGAGAGCCTCGGTTGGTCCAACCCACAAACGCAGTACGCTGCCCTCATGCTCGAAGCCGGCGAAGTTGTCGCGTCTGTAGCCCCAGTAGGGGCTCATCGACTCGAAATCGTCGAAAAGCTCGCCAGCCTCGCGAACTCTCCTCCGCAGCTCTTCCACAGAAATCCCTGCAAAAAGCCCCTTTTCAGACTTTTTGCCCCGTTTAGCGTGAAGGTGAAGAGCCTCACCTTGGAGTCTGGGCAGCTCCGTACCCTCAACTATTCGGCAGAAAAGCTAGAGGTGGTTCGCTGGTAGAGCTTGCGCTGCAACGGCGCTGTTTGACGGCAGCGCTAAAGTTTTATGGTGGTAACAATTTTGTTACCCAGATGAAATTATGAGGCTTTACGAGGTGCGAGACGCAGCGCTCGCGAGCGGAAGGTTGGTCTTCAGCATGAGGCAGCTAGCTAAGTTGATGGGAGTTCCGGAGAGCTACGCGAAGGTTTACGCGCACAGGCTCGTGGCGAGGGGAATGGCTTGGCGCGTGAGAAGGGGGGTGATCGCTCTCACCCACGATACGTTCGTTATCGCGTCTCAGCTCGTTGAGCCCTCGTACGTTTCGATGCACGCGGCGCTCTACATCAGGGGGTTGCGGACCAAGTGCCCTCGATAGTCGAGTGCGTCACAACGCGCAGCCCCTTGTGGCTCCGGGAGCTCGGGGTGAGATACAGGAAGATCGCGGGTATGCTGTTTTTCGGGTACGAGAGGGTCGGCAGGGCGGGGAGCTACGCGTTCGTGGCCTTGCCCGAGAAGGCCGTCTTGGACATGGTGTATTACGGCGGGAGCCCCAACTGCTCGCAGCTAGACTTGGACGTGAAAGCTCTCAGGGAGATGGTTGAAGCGTACAGGAGGGTTGGAGGCTACAGGGCTAGGAGGGTCGAGAGGTGGGTTGAGTGCTTCGCGAGGAGGAGCTGATCAGGATCGCGAGGATGAGGAGGGCGAAGCCGTGGCAGGAGGAGAGGAGGTACATCCAAGCTCTCATCCTGTACGCTGTAGCCGATTGGCCGCTCGTCCTGCGCGCGCACCCACATCCCGCCCTTCATCCCGGCGTCCGGGCGCCCCCGCAGGGGTGTTCATGGGCTTTGCGCCTTGCGGCGCTTCATAACCTTTTCGGCCCCGCGCGCTGGTGCCCGCAGGGGAGGTTTCCTCCTCGCGGAGGGTGCCTCCCCGGGGAACGGGGCGCCGTTAACTAGCCGCGAAGGGCCCTCTCTACAAGTCTGACAAGGACGTTTGCTACGTGCGCTTAGATGTTAGCCGGAGGGAGAGCTTGCTGCTCAAGCCGGTAAGCGTTAAGCTGGACGAACCCCTCTACGGGATACCCATCGTCTTCCTCGAGGGTTTGGAGCTGCGCGAAGCTTTGGCCGAGAAGATTAGGGCTTTCTACGTTAGGGGGAGCGCCCGCGACCTGTACGACGCCTGGTTCCTCCTGAGGAAGGGGGTGAAGCTGGAGATGGAGCTGGTCAAGAGGAAGCTTGCCTTCTACGGTTTAAAGTTCGAGCGCTCCGCGTTCTTCGAAAGGTTCCGCGAGCTCGAGAGCGTTTGGGAGAGGGAGCTGGAGCCGGTAGTCTTCGGAGCTGTGACTAGCATAGCCGAAGTTGAAGCGCTCTTCAGGCAGGTGCTTGAGGCTAGCGGCTAACGCGCGTTGCAGCCGCGTTCACCGGTAGCCGATGGCGCGGGGTGCGCTAGCTGGTATGCGACGCTTACCCGAGCGTCAGCTTTTCGATGAGCCTCACGTAGTCCCATGCCCTGTCCATGAGGGGTTTGTGCTCCGGCTCCTCGTAGTGCCTACCGTAGAAGCAGTCGCCGTGGAGGCTCTTCCTCACATCGATGAAGTAGGCCGCTAGCTCCTCCGCTTCTTCCTCGCTCAACCCGGCTTTCACGAAGCGCCTCCACGTCCAGCCTTTAGGCGGCTCGCTGTCGCCCAGGTACTTTTCCGTTAGGGCGATCGTAGCGTGCCTGACGGCGGCCCAGATCTTCTCGGCGGCGTCGTAGGGGTCCTCCCGCTTCGGGTGCTCGAGCGCCTTCTCGAGGTAGGCTCGCGCGGTCTCCAGGTGCTTGGCCGCCGCCACGCTCGAGCCCGCGGGCGCGGCGGGAAAAGCTTTCGGGCCCAGCGCGCGTTTTAAGAAGGCGGTGGTAAGGAGCTCGTGCAACCTAGCAGCGCGTCGCTCAGGAAGGAGCTGAGCTTGATCGATGCGGTGTCTGTGGGGTTGGGCGCGATCATCGGCGCCGGCATATTCGTGCTGATCGGGATCGCGGCGGGGCTCGCGGGGCCCGCTGTGGTACTCGCAGTGCTGATCTCCGCGCTGAGCGCCACGTTCACTGCTTTCAGCTTCTGCGAGCTGGGCTCCGCGCTGCCGAAGGCGGGCGGCGTCTACGAGTACGGGCACGAGCTGATACACCCGATGGTCGGCTTCCTGATGGGTTGGATGTGGGTTTCGGGCAACATCGTGCTGGGGGCTACGGCTAGCCAGGGCTTCGGCTACTACTTCTCCGCGCTCGTGCCGGGCGTGAGCTTCAGGCTGGCGGCGGCCGCGTTGGTGGCGCTGGTGACGCTCCTGAACGCGCTGGGCACTAAGCTGTCGGCTTCGGTTAACAACGTGTTCGTAGCGATCAAAGTGGGCGTGCTGGCGCTTTTCTCGGCGCTCGGCTTGCTCAACTTGAATCTAGGCAACTTCGACCCCTTCGCCCCGCACGGTCTCGCTCCGGTGCTGCAGGCAGCCGCCCTCTTCTACTTCGCGTACATCGGCTTCCCCAGGATCGCGGTGTTGGCTGAAGAGCTTAAGGATCCGGAGAGGGATTTACCGAGGGCGATACTGACCGCCCTCTGGAGCTCTGCTGTAATCTACCTGCTCGTCTCCGTCGCGGCGGTCGGCGTCGCGGGTTGGGAGAGGCTAGCCGCCAGCAAGGCTCCGCTGGAGGAGGTGGCCAGAGTGCTCGGTGTTGGCTGGGTGGTGGGCGTGGGCGGGCTGGTGGCGACGTTCAGCGTGGTGCTGACCTCGGTGATGGGGCAGTCAAGAGTTTTCTTCGCGATGGCGAGGAACCAGGAGATTCCGCGCACCCTCTCGGCTGTGCACCCGAGGCTCGGAACACCCATCTACTCCGTTCTCCTGTCAGGTTCTGTGATGATGGCTCTAGTTCTCACGCTCGACATATCCGGGCTTGCAATGGTCACAAGCTTTCTCGTCCTCCTCTCCCACGTGCTCACGAACGTCGCCGCTCTGAGGCTCTACCAGCTGGGTAGAACGCCCCCCTTCAAAGCCCCTCTCCGGCCCATCCACGCAGCGGCTGGCGCTATCCTCAGCGCCGTCTTAGCGTTGAGCGTCGAGCCGCGAGCCCAGACTTTCGGTTGCGCCATACTGCTGGCAGGCGCTACATGGTACAGCCTGTACACGAGGCTTGCGCGAGCCGAAAGGAAAAAGGGAAAAAATAGTTAGCTAGCCTGTAACGGTGAGACCTCCGATCAGCGTGTCCGGCGCGTAGAAGCCCATCGTCGTCTCTTTTACCCTCCTCGCGGGTTTGATCAGCCCAGATACCTCGTATAGGTTGCCGCTGACGGCTAAAGGCTTAACGGGTACGAGGTCGCCGCTTCTCACCAAATACGGGTTAGAGATCACGACGCTGAAGTTCCCCGTGACCGGGTTTACGGTGTGGACGCTGAGCAGGTAGCCTTCCGCCACCACCTTCGCCTCAGCCTCGAGGTCCCTCTCGGAGCTCTCGCCGCCCTCGACGACTAGGTTGGAAGGCGAGATGCCGACAGCCCCCATGCCCCTAGACGCGTTGCCCGTGCTCTCGACCCCCATCCTCCTCGCTGTGTACGTGTTGTGGAGGTAGCTCTTCAGCACGCCGCCCTCGACGAGCGGGGTCCTCCTTCTTGCGACACCCTCATCGTCAAATATGCTGGTTCCCAGACCACTGGGTAGAGTGCCGTCATCGATGATCGTCAAGTTCCCTAGAACCTTCTGCTCCAGTTTACCAGCTAGCGGGCTGAGACCTTCGAGCACGTTCATCGCGCTCAGCGCGGGGACGAGCAGCGAACCCAACAGCATGGCGAGAGTTCTCGCCCTGAAGAGGACCGCCCCCTTCACCGTCTCCCCGAGCTTTTCGGCTTTAGAGGAGTCGAGCGCCAGCCTCGCCGCCTCCTCGAGCACCGGGTAGTAGTCGCTGACGAGAGAGCGCGATGAGATCCAGTAGCCGCCCGAGCCTTCGCCAGCCTTCAGCGAAGCGCTGATGCCGGAGCGCGTCCCCCGCTCCTCGACGGCCACGCCCCTCGAGTTGGCAACCGCCCGCCTCCCGAATCCGGCTCCGATGCTGATCGAGGAGACCTTGAGACGCGGGTCTCTCTGGGCCTCGGCCACCGCGTCCCTGGCCAGCTGGGCCATCCAGCCGATCTCGACGGTAGCGACACCCTCGTCGAAGCCCACCCAGCTGTGCCTGGGCTGCTCGGGGTCGGGCAGGCCCCTCCAGTGAGGGTCTTCCTCCGCCTTCGCCGCCATCTCGACCGCCCTCCTCACCGCGTCCTCCAGCACCTCCCTGCTCGCGGACGTCGTTACGGCGGCCGCCACTCTTCGGCCCTTCGCAGCTCTCACTTGGACGCTACGGCTGTCCGAGATGACCGCCTTGAGGCGGGTGCCCTCCGAGTACACCTCCCTGCTCGCGTAAGCGGACACGTAGACTTCGGCCTCGTCGGCGCCCAGCTCGAGCGCCCGCTTAACCCCCCATTCCGCCAAGTTGAGCAGCTCGCTCAACGCTTCTCACCCCCTACAAGGAGCTTCGTCCTTAAAGTTGGCCCGCCGTCGCCCACGTGAACCATCTGCCCCATCTTACCGCACCCGCCGAAGGGGCTGGTCGTGATCTCAACGCGCTTTGAAGCGGCGTCGACGTGCTTAAGCATTTCCAGGATGTTCCCGGCCAGCACCACGTCTCTCACCGGCTCCTTGATCTCGCCGTTCTCGACCAGGTAGCCGATGCGCGCGTTGAAGGTGAACGTGCCGTCCTCCTCCACCTGGCCCCCTGCCGGCTTGTCGAGCACGAGCCCGTGCTTCGTCTCCTCGATGATCTCCTCCTCGCCCCAACTGCCTGCTTCGAAGAACGTGTTCCTCATGCGCACGATCACCTCGTGGGCGAAGCTCTGCGCCCTCCCGTTCCCGGTCGGCTCCATGCCGAGCAGCGCAGCGCTCTCGCGGCTGTGCAGGTACCCCTTCAGCACCCCCTTCTCGACGAGGACGACTTTGCGCGCCGGCACGCCCTCGTCGTCGGCGAGCAGCAGGTAGCCCCCTCTCTCGTCGAAGCCCGCGTCGACGATCGACACCTCCTCGCTGGCGATCGCCTCGCCCAGCCTCCCGGTTAGCGGGCTCGTTCCTGCTGCCACGAAGTCGCCTTCGGTCAGGTGGCCGAAGCTCTCGTGCGCGAAGACGCCCGTCAGCTCGGGCCTTGTTATCACCGTGATGTAGCCGGCCGGAGGTCTCGAAGCCCGGAGCGCGTCCCTCGCGTGCGCGAGCGCTTTTTCGGCTACAGCCTCGGGTGAACCCTCGCCTTGGAACGTCTCAAGGCCTTTCGAAGCGCCGTGAGTTTCGAAGCCGTCGCCCACCCGATCGGCCTCCCTGAGCACCACCGATGCGGAAACCCCGACGACGAGCCTCTTCGCTTCGACTTCCACCCCTTCGCTTGTGTAAACCCACACGGAGCCGTAGTGGGAGCCGTAGCGAGCTGTAGCCGAAGCCGCTCCCCCCTCCTTCGCTACCTTGTAAGCTCGCTTGACGAGGTCGAGCTTCTCCTCGAGAGACGCTTGAGAGGGGTGCATCTTAACCCCCTCGATCCTGAAAACCCGGCTTCTCAGCGGCGGAGGTGCCAGTCTCCTATCGCCTGGAGCGAGAGCGCGCGCGGCCTTAACGGCTTCCTTTGCAGCTGCTTTCAATCCCTCCTTCGAGAAGTCGCTTGTTGATGCGAAGCCTACGCTACCCTCGTACATAACCCGAACTCCAGCTCCTCGAGACCTCTGGAAACCGAGTGCGACAACCCTCCCGTTCACGTAGGTGATCAGCTCCCTGATGGTGTCCTCCACTCTCACCTCCGCGAAGGAGGCGCCAAGCGATAAAGCCTCTTCAACCGCGCAGCTAGCCAGATCTTTGTCCATCGCGAGAGTTGAGGCAAGGTAGAAAATAAGATTTGCGCGAGGTAAAGGTTTAACCTCTAGAGGTTAAGGGCGGGCGGGTTGATGACGTTCGCTAGGGGCCGAAGCGTGAGGACTCTTACGGCGGGAGCTGACCCAGCCGATCTTTATACGGGCTGTCAGGGCTCCACTAAAGCGTAGAAGCTCAGCGTGCGCTACATTCGCACGGCTTGCCTTCTAGCGTAGGAGACCGGCAGCTTGGAGCGCTTTCTCGAGCTTAGCTGCAACCTTGGTGTCAAGTAGCCTGACAGGGTCGCCCAGCGCCTCTTCGACTGCCGGGTCGTAAGGTATCCAGCCGAGGTACCTCACCCCCCACTCCGCCGCCACCTCCTTCACGTTTCCCCCGCCCATGTTCTCGATGAGTCCCAGCACGGGGGTTCCCACATCTTTCAGCAGGCGCACAAGCCTCGCGACAACAGAGAGCGAAAGCCTCGAGGGCGTCGTCACCACGACCGCCTCGCCCCGCTTGAGGAACCTTACGGTATCGAGCAGCTCATCACCTGTACCGGGAGGGGCGTCGACAACGAGAAGGTCTAGGTCACCCCACCTCGTGACCGCTAGAAGCTCGAGCAAAGCGTCTGTAGCGTCCGCCCCCCTTAAGGGCAGTGGGGCTTCGCCGGCGAAGAGGGCTAGGCTCATCAGCTTGACTCCAAAAACCTCTGGCGGCACTAGCCCCTTCTCCTCCTTTGGTACCGCAAGGCTGGCACCGAAAACAACGTGGCTGGACGGCCCGTTGAAGTCAAGGTCGAGCAAGCCCACGCTCGCCCCCCGCCGCGCCGCGATGAGCGCCGCGAGGGACGACAGCAGCGTCTTCCCCACCCCGCCCTTCCCGCTGCAGAAGACCACCACCCGCGAAACCCCTTTCAGCCGCTCCGGGATCACCGCCAGCCTTGGGTCCAAAACCCTCACCTCACTGCAGGCTCTACCTTGACGCCTCTACCCTTGACCACCTTGAAGTCCGGGCTGCCGCAAGAGGGGCATCGGAGGAAAGCGTGGGCTAGCTCCGGCACAAAATGCATAGCTTCTTTCTCCGCTTCCCCAACCCCCACTTCGGATAGCTTCCACCTTGCGCCGCAGGCGTTGCACTCGAACTCCGCCGGCTCGACCTCTAGCTCGAACTTGGCACCCTCAAGCCTGGTGCCCTTCTTCAACTCCTCGAGAGCGAAGAGAAGGATTTCCCCGTCGACATTCTGCAGTTCTCCGAGGATGACCCTTACCAGCTTGACCTCCCCGCTAACCCCCTCGAGGCTCTTGATTACAGCCTCGGCTAGAGCCCATTCGTGGACCACGCGGCCCCTACCCTGGCCGCTTTATAACTACAACCGCTCCTCCGGCGAGCGGCGGCGCTCGCTTAAAGCTGCTTTAGCCGCGAAGAACGCTCTCAAGTGCTCGGTGGACCAGTAGCCCCGCGAGCCGATGAACCTACCCATCGCCGCCCCGTAATCTCCGTATACTTCGGAGCGCTCGTCCTTCGGCTCCTCGCTCCTCTCGGGCGTGCGCTCGCGGCTCCTCAGCCTGAATGGGATCTTGATGCGGACCATTACACCCTCGCTTAGAGCGATGGCTTCAATTTAAAGCTAACGTTAGCGCGCCAAGCTTAATAGCTAGCTCTCACAGGTAGCGCGTGGACAGCCGCGAGAGAGTGTACAGGCTCCTGAACTTCGAGGAAGCCGACCGGGTAGCGCTCGTGGACTTCCCCTGGCCCGAGACTGTCGACCGGTGGAGGGCGGAGGGGCTGCCGAGGACCGTGTCGCTCCACAAGTTCTTCGGCTTCGATATCTACCACTTCGGCGTCGACGTCTCGCCGAAGTTCGACCCCATCGTCTACAGGGAGGAGGAAGAGTACGTTGTCTACCGCGACTCCTACGGGGTCGTCGTGAAGGCTTGGAGGGGAAAGAGCGGAACCCCCCAACCTGTCGAGCCGGCTGTGAGGACGCTGGACGACTTCAAGGAGCACATCGAACCGCTGCTCGACCCCGAGCTCCCCTTCCGGGCTACCAGCAGCCGATACCCCTTCCGCCGAGACCTCGAAAAAGCGATTTCCGAGCTCCAGAAGGACTACTTCGTCGCTGCGAGCATCCTCGGCCCCTTTGAGTACGTGCGCCACCTTGTCGGCGAGGGGGTGAACAGCGTGCTACGCCTCGTCTACCGCGACCCCGGGATGCTCGACTACATCTTCGACCGGGTTGGCTCCTTCCTGGCCAAGGTATCGGAAACGCTAGAGCAGCTGGGCTCCGATGCCGTGTGGGTTTGGGACGACCTGGCGTACAAGAACGGGCCCTTCATCTCGCCCCAGCACTACCGGAGGTTCGTCATGCCCCAGCACGAGCGCATCGTGCAGCCGTTCAGCAAGAGGGGGAAGCCCGCTATCCTCCACACGGACGGGAACGTGAAGCTTCTCGTTCCCCACTTCATCGAAGCAGGCTTCACGGCGCTCCAACCGCTCGAGGCGAAGGCCGACATGGACGTGAGGGAGTTGAAAGCCCAGTACGGGGACAAGCTCGCGTTCATCGGGAACATCGACGCGAGAGCCTTGGCGCGCGGACCGGAGGCGATAAGGCGGGAGGTCGAGTCGAAGGTCCCCGTCGCCGCGCGGGGCGGCGGCTACATCGCCGGCTCCGACCACTCCGTCCCGCCCGACGTCTCCCTGAGCAACTACCTGTACTTCGTCGAACTTGTAAAGCGTGTAGGCACTTACCCCTTGCAGAGGTAGCGGTTGCGTTGGAGCAGCATCCGCCCTACAACGCAGCACGTAGGCCCGTAAAACTCTTGTTTTCCTGTAATACGAAGGTAATACCTTTGTTTTACGAGCGTCTATAAGAAAACTTTCGCCTAACTAATGGCGTGGGCTTCAAAAGGCTCTGAGAGCAGTAGTTAACGATACCTATGGTCCGCGTAGTGTCGATTGAAGAGTACGAGCGCAGGATCCTAGCTCGTTTACTTAAGGAAGCGGGCTTGGATCCCGAACCGATAGTCACCCGCTTCCTCGAGAGTCGGGACAAGTACAGCGCTAGGTTGATCGAAAAGCTCGCGAACGCAGACCCCAGTGCGGCTCTGTGCTTCGCGCAGCATCTAGCCCGCTCGTCGAACCCGCTGGACAGAACTTTGGCTGCCTGGCTTGCCGTTAAAGCGGAAGAGAGAAGCCCACCACCTTCGCTTTACGCGTAGCGGTAAAGCCTCCCAACCCGCTTGACTTTACCGAGAACAATCAACACCTGCAGCGCGCGCGATGCTGCTAGCGGCGAACAGCCAAGGGTTGAAGCCGCGTCAACTGCGCTCACCTCCTTGCAAGATTTGAGTAGCGTTTCTACCTTGTCTACGAGATCGGCTGGTAGGGTGTAGATCGAAACCCTGTTTCTCCTCGCAACAGCGAGAACGTACGTTTGCCCCTTCCGCCAGAGCGCCCTGCGACCCTTCATGGCTATCGGTTGGCGTTCCAGCCATTCAGCTAGCTCCCGCTTTAAGCTGTAGCCTTCTAGCGCGCCAATCTTCGCCAGCTCCCTGAGCGCGGCTTTAGCCACCCGCCTCTTCACGCCGAGAGCTTTCGAGAGAGGTCCCGCCCCGGCTTCAACCCCCTGCAGGATAGCGTAGAGAAAGGGGAGAAGCCAAGGCTTCCTGGCGAGTACCTCTTCAGCGTTCACGAGCTCCGGGCGCTTTCAGCTTTCTGGAGCTCCGCCGCCATCTGGATCCCGTACAGCCGGGCGTATGCTCCGCCTTTCGCGAGCAGCTCATCGTGCCTACCCTCCTCAACAACCCTACCATCCTCAATCACTATGATGCGGTCTGCGCGGACGATCGTCTGGAGCCTGTGTGCGATCACGATTGTCGTCCTGCCCTTGATAAGCCTCTCGAGCGCTTCCTGGAGTCTGGCTTCGGTGCGCGGATCGATGCTGCTCGTCGCCTCGTCCAGTATGAGTATCTTCGGGTTGGCCACGAAAGCTCGGAGGAAGGAGACGAGTTGTCTCTGCCCGACGGAGAGGTTCTTACCGCCCTCGAGCACAGGCGTGTCCAACCCTTGCGGCAGGCTCTCGACGATATCCCACAGGCCCAAAGCCCTTATCGCGGCTTCGACCTCCTCTCTCGTGGCTTTCGGGTTGGCGAGCAGGATATTTTCCAGCACAGTGCCGGAGACGAGCAGGGGCTCCTGCGGGATCATCAGCATCACGCTCCTCAGCGCGCTCAGCTTGTACCTCCTGATGTCCACGTCGTCGATCAGGATCTGCCCGCTCCACGGCTCGTAGAACCTCAGCAACAGGCTGACGATCGTCGTCTTGCCGGCGCCGGTCGGGCCTACGATCGCGGCGAACTCTCCTGGCCTCACCTTGAAGTTCACACCCTTCAGAGCGGGCTGCTCCTCCTTGTAGCCGAACACGACGTCCCTGAACTCGACCTCCCCCAGCTGCGGCGGCTCATCGACATCGCCCTCATCGGGCTCGGGCTTCCACTCCTCGAGGAAGATGAAGACGCGCTCGGCGGCGGCCATCGTCGACTGGAGCGTCGTGAGGAACATGACCAGCATCCTGAGCGGCCTAAAGAAGCTCGCGAGGTAACCGTAGAAGGCCACGAGCGTGCCCACGGTGGCGAGACCCTGCATCACCAGGTTGCCGCCGTAGACGAGGATGAGGACCGTGCCAAGCGCCTCGATCGCAGCCATCGCCACGTTCATCGAGGAGCTCGCAGCTTCAGCTTGCACGTTCGCCCTGAGGTTCTCCTCGTTGATCCTCCTGAACTCCTCCACGTTCCTCTGCCTCCTGAAGGAGAAAGCCTGCACGACAGCGGCTCCCGCCACGTCCTGGGAGATCCTGCTCGTGACCTCCGCGATCTTCCTCCTCGTCTCCCTGTAGGCTCTGCGCGCCCTCCTCAGCACGACCAAGTTAGCGACAACTATCAGGGGGAGCAGCGCATATGCGATAAGGCTGAGCTGGGGGCTCAAGCTCCACATCATGAACATTGCTCCACCGATCGTCAGCACGTCAGCTAGGGTGTTGATCAACCCTGTTGCCGCGACGAAGCCTATCGTGTCGACGTCGTTCGTGATCCTAGAGACGATCCTGCCCACAGGCTCTTCCGCAACAGCGGACAGCTGGACCCTGTACAGGTGCTGGTACATCCTGCTGCGCAGGTCGTACATAACCCTGTTCGCCAGGTACGAGGAAGAGTAGTCGCCCGCGAAGCCGACAACCAAGCTAGCCACCGTCAACGCAAGGAGCGCTGCGCTCCAGTACGCGAGCGCTGAAAGGTTCCCGCTCACAGCGCTATCGATGAGGAACTTCGTCACGTAGGGGTTGAGCATGGAGAAGGCGACTCTGAGCAGCACCGTAGCGGCCAGCACAGCGAAGTAGAAGCGGTAGCTGGCAGCCAGCTTCACAAGCTTCGCTATGAGCACTCTGTCCGGGTACTTCCTAGCGGCTTTCTCCTCGTCGAGCCTCATGAAGAACATCGGTGGTGGACCGCCCATCCTACCTCACCTCCGCTGCCGCCTCCGCGGCCAGGACCCCGAGCAGCCGGGCGTATGCTCCGCCTTTCGCGAGCAGCTCATCGTGCCTACCCTCCTCAACAACCCTACCATCCTCAATCACTATGATGCGGTCGGCCAACCGCATAGTGCTCGGCCTCTGCGTGATGATGATCAGCGTCTTCCCCTTGAAGTGCTTGGTTACCGCCTCGTAGATCGCCCGCTCCGTCTCCGCATCCACGCTTGACATCGAGTCATCAAGGATGACGATCTTCGGGTCGATCAGGAGCGTCCTGGCGATCGCCAGCCTCTGCCTCTGCCCGCCCGATAGGGTCACTCCGCGCTCGCCGACGGGCGTGTCGTAGCCCTGCGGTAGGCTGGCGATGAAGTCGTGCAGCATAGCCAGCTTCGCCGCCTTCTCGATCTCCTCCTGGGTGGCGTCGGGCTTCCCGTACGCGATGTTGTTCCTGATCGTATCTGGGAAGATGTAGATGTCCTGGTGCACGATCCCCACCTGCCTCCTCAGAGAGTCCAGCTTCACCTTCCTGATGTCGACACCATCGATTAGGATCTGCCCGCGCTGCGGGTCGTAGAACCTGGGTATCAGCTGGACCAGGGTGCTCTTGCCGCTGCCCGCGGGGCCGACGATCGCCACAACCTCGCCCGGCTTCGCCTTGAAGCTCACGCCCTTCAGCACCCACTTCTTGCCGTCGTAGCTGAACCAGACGTCCCTTAGCTCCACCTCGCCCCTCTCCACCACGAGCGGGACCGCGTCAGGAGCTTCCTTCACTTCCGGCTCGATGCTCAGCACCTCGAAGACTCGCTTGGCGGCGGTCATGGCGTACATGTAGTCAACCGTGAAGAAGCCGAGCATGATGAAAGGCCACGTGATCATGCCAGCGTACATAGACATCGAGACGAGTCCGCCCACGTCGAGCAAGCCCCTAGCCACCAAACCTCCTCCAGCCCAAAAGACGATCAGCGCGCTCAAGCTGGAGAGGAAGCCGACAAAAGGCCAGGTTGAAGCTCTGAGCCAAGCCAGCTTGAGGTTGAGATTGAGGAGTTCATCGTTGATCGCTTTAAATCGCTCCCAAAGCAGCTTGAAAGCGTTGAGCGCTCGAACCACCTTGAGCCCGCTTGTGACCTCGGTCACGTGGGAAGTCATCCTCCCGTAAACCTCTCTCGACTGCTCGAAGAGGGGTCTAGCTCTTTTTGCGAACCTCCTCACCATCAGGTAGACTAAGGGGAGGGGGGCTACCGCGTAGGCTGTGAGCAGGGGGCTCTTGAAAACCATGAAGTAGAGCGCTACACCGAGCGTGAACACCGCGCTCGTCAAGCCGGTGAAAGCGCCTCTCAGGAACCTGCTGATCACGTCGATGTCGCTTGTGGCTCGAGCCACCAGCTGGCCCGTATCAACCCTCCTGTAGAAGCCGAGAGAGAGCTCTTGAAGGTGACTGTACACTTCGTTCCTAAGGTCGAAAGCGACGCTCTGCGCCATGTACTGGGCGAGCACGTTGGTGAAGTAGCCGAGCACGCCCTGAACCAGGATGAGCGCGATTATCGGGAGCGCGTACGCGAGGACGAGCCCGCTCTGCCCAGAAACCAGCGCGTTGATCGCGTTGCCGGCCAGGTAGGGTGTCGTCATGCCGGCGGCCGAGCCGACGAGCGCTAAGGTCGTTGCGGCGGCCGCCAGCTTCCACCTCCTAGCTACGTAAGCTTTCAAACTTCTTCCGCTCATTCGAGCACCACGCGACGCCCTCGATCCTGCTCGATTTAATAAACTATCCCTCCGATCGACGTTCTCTCCCATCGTCGACGGCACGAAGGGGTAAGAAACTTAGTAAGTTATATATTTTTCCTTAACCAGCGACGAACGGCTTCGCAGGCGAAGGGCATGGACATTGCAGCGGCTACGGCAGCCGCGTACGCGAGGAACTGGAGCAGCGGCTGGGCGGAGCTGGCGGCTCTCGTGATCAGGAAAGCGGCAGCGAGCGCGGTGGCAGCTGCTATCAGCCTCCGCCTCGCGTTCGGGCTTTGCGGATTTCTTTGCTCGAGCAGCGGGTACACGGCTGAGCCGGCGATCACGCCTCCCGTTCTCGCCAGTGTGACATCGGCTTGGATCGCGTACATCGATGCGGCGAGAGAACCCAGAAGCAGGAGGGTTGATGATCGCGTAGCTAAACTCATTCTTTTTGAAAATCGGGTGTAGGCGAGGGCGGCGAGCGCGGAGAGCAGCCCGAACACGATTCCTCCGACCACGTCTCGGGGGTAGTGAACTCCAAGCTCTACGCGCGAGTAGGAGACGAGCGCGACCACTACAGCTCCTAGCAGCGCGGTTGAAGCATCCTTCGTCTCGATAGCGAGGGAAGACCAGAAGCTCGCAGAGGTTTGGGCGTGGCCGCTGGGGAAACCGTAGCCGCTAGCCTCAACCTTCCACAGCTCTCGCGGGGGTCTAGGCATCTTCAATGTATTTTTAAGGGCGACGTTGGCCCATCCGCCCAACGCCAAGGCTAGCAGCACGCGAAAGCCAAGATCGGGGGAAACTAGCGTGTACAACAGCACGGCCAGCGCCACATAGGCCGGCTCGTCGCCCAAGTTGGTGACGAGCACCCAGTAGCGCTCCCACAAGCCGGAGACATACGCCAACAGGGGCGATGCGGCTAGAGCCATCGCGAGCACAGCAACAGCCGCGCGCAACCTATCTCGGCTCACACGTGGTTCGCGCGCCCTCGCTTTTCAACCTTTTTTGCGAGAGCGACAGCTGCAACAGAGATAGAATCGCACAGGAGGAGGGCGGCAACAACCCGCGCGTCGAAGGGGAGCGTGTAAACGCTGGAAAGGATATTGTAGATCGCGTGCGCCACCGCCGAGGTCGGGTAGCCGCACGCGTCAGCAGCGAGCCCAAGCGTAACGCCGAGAAGAAGGTAGTGGGGGAGGAGGAGCGCAGACTCCACAAGCGACACCGGGTCGGAGAGACGCATGTGGGCAAGCGCGAACGCGAAAGCCTGCGGAAGGTTTCCGAGGTCGGGCAGCAGCACTCCCCTGAAGAACAGCTCCTCGCACACGGCGGCCGCGACGGCGAACGCGCTGTACAGCAAGCTGGGGCGCGAAGGTGCACCCCAGAGCAGCAGAGGCGTTTGAGAAGCGGCGATGGCGACCACCGATACGGCAGCACGCAGCGAGCTCCCGCAGCTTGGCTCCAACCTTTTGGTTACGATGGAAATTGCGGCGCCGATCGCGAGGAGAGCGTAAGCTACTTCTGGGAGGAAAAAGTTAGCCGCAATATTGAAAGCGATGTACCAAAGAACCCAGCTGTCAGCTAAGCGCCTTAACACGGAGTGCAACACTTGCCTCCGCCAGCGTGCGGTTAATAAAGGTCCCCAGCCAAACTGCTTAGGTGCTGAGACTACGGGGGTCTGATCAGTGAGGAGCCTAGCAACTCTGAGGCAACATGCACAGTGAAGGAGAAGATCTCGGCTTTCACTCTATAATAAAACTATAAGGAATGCCAGCATTCAGCCTTTCTCCGTTCAAGACGTCCAAAGGTAGCGAACACATCATTGCTTCAAGCTTCATATCCCCAGTCTCCACTAGCAACCTGAGCGCGCGCTAGGTAGCTTCTCGCACGTTCCGTTCTTACCTCTACTAGGACAGGCTTCGGTATCACGAGCCTTGTGGATGGACTCGGAAGGTCATCCCTCTGCCTAAACCTGGACCAGATTATTAGGAAGCGCGCGTCGACGATGGCGGGCGGCACTAAACCACTACCAGCGGTATCCGCGCCTTCTTCCGCTCCTCGTTTAGCTCGTCCAATGGCACACCTGTCATCGCCGAGGCGTACCAGAGGTCTCCCGTTTCAACGAAAATCTTGAGTGCGGTTTTTAGGGGTTCGGGTCTGCTCTCGATGTAGGCCCAATCAGCGCTCTTCCTCCTCAACTCCCTAGCCTTCTCCAACTCCCTCATCACTCTTTCCAGCTCCAAGTCCACAAGAGCTATAGGTGCTGGATGGGGTAAAAATCTATGCCTGAACGCAAGCTTCATCCAACCAGGGTTTGGGACACCGTTGTGCAGGATCTTACGGAGATCGTCAGGAGGGCTGCGAGGGCAGGAGCGCGGGCAGCTTTAGAAGAGGTCGGGCATGGGGGAGGTGAGGAAGCCGGTAGGGGGAAAGGAGGCGACGTGTCGTTAAGGGGCGACCTTGCGGCGGAGCGGGCAGTAGTGGAGGAGTTGAAGCGTTGGCTCCCCTCATTCAAGCTGGTGACGGAGGAAGCGGGGGAGCTGTCCTTCGGCCAAGGTGGGCCTGTAGTGGTCGTGGATCCGTTGGACGGGAGCAGGAACTACAAGCGCGGTATCCCGTTCTTCGCTACAAGCGTTGCAGCGGCGGTTGGTCCCACGATCGAGGATATCGTCGCGGCTGCCGTCTACGCGCCTCTGCTCGATCTCGAGTTCTACGCCGAGCGGGGGAATGGAGCCTTCCTCAACGGTCGGAAGTTGTCAGTCAAGCCATCGGAGCAGCCGGTGGTTGCCGTTAACGCGACACCGAAAGCTTTCTTCTTACCTCACTTGCTCGCGCTGACTCTCTCGACAGAGGGCTTTGTAGTGCGCATGCTCGGGGCAGCAAGCCTCGAGCTCGCTTTCGTGGCGTCTGGGGGAGTTGACGCGTACTTAGACCCGTGGTTCGCGGTAAGGGTTGTCGATCTAGCTGCTTCTCTGCTTGTGGTCAGGGAGACGGGAGCTCTCGTCAGGGTTGAAGGCAGGCTGGAGAACCCGCCGTTACTCTCGCTGGACGAGAGGATGGCCGTCCTAGCCGCATCGACGGAGGAGCTCGCAGCGGAGCTCGATAGAGCGATGAGCAGAGCGCTCGGTTTCGGGTTCGGCGAAGCGCGCAGCATCCTTACGGCACGCTAACCGCGGTGCCGCACCGCAGCTCCGAAAACGGTTGGAAACGGTTTTTATACCGTTTCAATCCGCCACCTGATGCCCAGGAGAACCTACAAGGTGGCGGTGCTGGGCGCAAGAGGGCTCGTGGGCCAGTGGCTCGTGAAGATGCTCAGCGGCCACCCCTGGTTCAAGCTGACTGCGCTCACCTCTCACGAAGCGGCCGGCGCTAGATACGGGAAGTCCGTGAGGTGGATGCTCGGCGACAGCTTGCCATCCGAGGTAGCTAAGCTAGAGCTTGTGGAGAGCGACCCCAAGAAGATCGACGCGGACATCGTTTTCTCCGCTCTGCCCACAGAGGCCGCTAGGAAGCTCGAACCCGAGTTCGCTAGAGAGGGCTTCGCGGTGATCAGCAAAGCGGCAGCCTACAGGCTCGAGGAGAAGGTTCCCCTCATCGTGCCCGAAGTGAACCCCGACCACTTGCAGCTCCTGGAGGCGCAGCGTAGCTCGTGGGACGGCCTACTAGTCGCCGACCCCAACTGCACAACCACCATACTCGCTCTCCCCCTGAAGCCGATTGTCGACGCTTACGGCATCGAGAAGGTGGTTGTAACAACTCTTCAAGCAGCTTCGGGCGCCGGGTACCCTGGCGTACCCTCGCTCGACCTCATCGACAACGTAGTCCCCTACATTCCGGGCGAGGAGGAGAAAGTGAGGGACGAGCTGCTGAAGATCATGGGCTCTGCGCGGGGCGGGAGGGTTGAGTGGGCGCGCTTCGAGGTCGCCGCCACGTGCACGAGGGTTCCCGTGCTCGATGGCCACCTCGAGAGCGTCTACGTAGAAGCGGAGAAGCCGGTTGACCCGGGCGAAGCGGTCAGGCTGATGAGGGAGTTTAGGGGGAGACCCCAGGAGCTGAGGCTACCTACAGCTCCCGAGACGCCGCTGGTCGTCCTCGAGGGCGAGGACCGGCCGCAGCCCCGGCTCGACCGGATGGCGGGCAGCGTGCCCGGTATGAGTGTGGCTGTCGGTAGAGTGAGGAGGGGAGCGAGCGAGCGCAGCCTCATGTTCTTAGCGCTCGGTCACAATCTCGTGCGGGGTGCCGCTGGTTCGGCGCTGCTGCTAGCCGAGCTCCTCGTCGCGGAGGGTTACGTGTAGGAAAAAGTATATCACAGTCGCTGCGTTGGGTGCGGCGTGGAGATACCTGTAAGGATCGAGAGGAGGAGGGGGGATCGCACCCCTGTATTAGTGGCAGCTACCCTGGTAACGGTCGCTGCAATCGCCGTGCTTGCAGCCGCATCAATCTACACGGTCGGCTTGGGGGAGGTAGCGGTAGTCGTAGACCCCATACTGGGTTCGATAGGCAAGCCTGTTTTAGGCCCCGCGATTAGCTTCAAAGCGCCCTGGGCCTACGTGGTGAAGAACTACGCGGGCGTCGAAGCCGTGGATATGTTCTACGAGCCGCCCCGCGACTACCCGGCGGTCGAAGCCCTCACGAAAGACGGAGTCGTGACCCAGGTCGACATCACGATCAGGTACAGGGTTATTCCAGAAAAATTCGACATTCTGGTCAAGTACTACCCTCGGCTGAACTATGAGGAGGACTTTCTCGTCGCCACGGCGAGGCAGATCGTGAGGGAGGTGGTATCAAACTTTACGATGACCGACTTGATCGAGCAGAGAGAGCGGGTCGCCCGCGTAGTTGAAGACGCTCTCGCCGCGAAGATAAAGGGTGACCCGATCGTCGGCCAGTGCCTCGAGCTCCTCGGCGTCAACATGAGGAACGTGAAGTTGCCGGACTCGATCGTGCAGGCGATTAACGAGAAGGTCGCTGCGCAGCAGCGTGCTCTGAAGGCTGAGTACGAGCGGCAGGCCACGCTCATCCAGGCGAACGCAAGCGCGCAAGCCGCGCTGATACAGGCGAAAGGGCAAGCAGAGGCTCTGCTCGCGCTCGCTAGCGCCCAAGCTCAGTCGATAAGGTTGATCGCCGAGTCGACGGGCGTCCCGCCGCAGCAGGTTGTCGCGTACTACTTCCAGCTGGAGATGATCAAACAGTTAGCTCAAAGCGGCAGGACGACGTTCGTGGTCTCTCCGACCGGAGTAACACCTTTGATCCCGCTGCCGCAGCAGAGCGGCGGTTAGCGCATAACGTTAGAGAGAAAACCGCATGAGGGATGGAACATGTCTAGGATCTCTAGGCACTTCGCGTACAGGGCTGCTGAGGAGGTGGTTAAGCGCTTTCCGAGCAAACAGATGTACGTGGTGGAGGCAGGAGTCACGCCGAGCGGCAAGATCCACTTAGGTAACTTCATCGATATGGTCGTTGCAGACGCTGTTGCGAGAGCGCTGCGCGGCATGGGCTTCGAGGTGAAGGGTTACCTTGCTGTGGACAGCATGGATCCTTTCCGCCAGCCCCCCTCTTTCGCTCCCGAGAGCTTTAAGCGCGAAGCAGAGGGCTACGTGGGCCAGCCTTTCGAGGCGATCCCCGACCCTTGGGGCTGCCACGCCAGCTACGCAGAGCACTTCGTCAAGCCGGTGGAGGAGAGCTTCCAAGCGTACGGTTTGGGCTTAGAGATCGTTTGGGCAAGCAAGTTGCACAGGAGCGAAACGTACGTGAAATCTTTACTCCAGGTTTTCGCTAGAACCCAGGAGGTTACAAGAATCCTGAACGAGGTGAAGCGAAAGGCTGGGCACTCTAGGCTCTACCCGGAGGGCTGGATACCTTACAGGCCCCGCTGCGCCGAGTGCGGGAGGATAGACGAGGCCGTGAGGCCGCTGAGCGTGGAGGGCTCTAAGGTCCGCTACAGGTGTGGTGCTTGCGGGCACGAGGGGGTGGCCGACGCCGCGAATGGCGAGGGTAAGCCCCCGTGGAGGGTCGATTGGCCGCTGCGCTGGGTTGCGCTCGACGTGCACTTCGAGCCGCTGGGCAAGGACCACATGGCGAGCGGGAGCGGCTACGACACGGGCAGCGCGCTCGTCAGGAAGCTGTTCGAGCGCGAGCCGCCGGTCCCCGTTTTTTACGACTTCGTATACTGGGTGGACAGCTCGGGCGCTTCCAGGCGGCTCGAGAAGTTCAGCAAGAGGAAGGGGACGGGGCTGGGCGTGGACGAGTGGTTGCGCTACGCGCCGCCCGAGGTCCTCCGCTTCCAAGTTTTGAAGAGAGAAGTGGATGACATTTTCAGCGAGGCACTGAGCCACTGGGAGTTCGACTTCCTCCAGATCCCCGCGTACGTCGAGGAGTTCGACCGGTTCGAGGAGCTCGCGTTCGACGGCAGCGAGCTGGCTCGGCAGGTGTACGCTCTTTCGCTTCCCGGAAGCTCGCCCGCGAGGAAGCCGAAAAGGGTCTCCTACTACCAGCTCGCAAGGATCGCTGCATGGATGGAGAACCTGGAGGACGGGCTGCGCATGCTCAAACGGCAGGGGAAGCTGGAGGGCATGGAGGAGTGGGAGCTCGAGGATGTGAAAAAGAGGTTGATGATGGCGAGGAACTGGCTCGAGACCGCCGGCTACGGAGCTATCCTGAGGAAACCAGAGGACGCGGCGGAGGCGCTCAAGAGCCTCGACGCTAGGGTCGTCGAGGCGTTCGTAGAGGCGGCGGAGGCGGTACTGCAGGGGGCGGAGCCCGGAGAGGCGGTTAGCAGGGCTGCAGAGCCGAGGGGGCTCTCGGGGAGGGAGGGGAGGCTCCAGGTCTACAGGGCCTTCTACCTGGCACTGCTCGGCGAGGAGTCAGGCCCACCCCTGAGGAGGCTAGCAGCCAGGCCCGAGGTGAGGGAGAACCTCAGGAGGATCCTCGAAATACTGCAATCGAAATAAAAATAATAAATTAAGGATTAGTTCTACCTTCCTCTGGGAGCCCGCCTGCGCAAGACCACTGCAGCCGCAGCGATGACCGCAACAGCGACGACCACCGCGGCTATCGCGACCGCTTGGGCTGGGGTGGGCTGGGGCTGGGCTGGAGCTTGCGGCGCCGGCTGCTGGCTGGGTTGTTGCTGCTGCTGGCTCGGTTGCGCTTGCTGCTCCCGGGGCTTTGGCGGTTGCGCGTACTCTATCTCGACGGTGTCAGAGGCGGTGTTACCGGCGAAGTCCGCGGCGACCGCCGTTACCTGCAGCTTGCTGGCATTAAGGGGCGGCAGCTCGACCCTGTAGGAGCCGGGCCCCGTCTCGCGCGCTTCGACCACACCCCTCAGCGAGTCCGCCGCGTACTCCACCCGAACCTCCTTGACGCCCCAGCCGCTGTCTTCAGCTTTGATGTAGAGGGTGACGCTGTCGCGCCCGGCGACCGGCCTTCTCGGCGTGTACATGAGCAGCGAGACGGTGGGCGGTTCGCGGTCCTCGTAGGCCGCCACGGTGACCGTTGCGGCGCCCTTGGGCGCGGTTAGCGCGAGCCTAGCGGCGTACAGCCTCCCGTATGGCAGGATCTCGAGGCTCTTGACGAGAGTGGAGTTGCCGTAGACGCGGTAGCTCCCGGCCGGCTGGGTGGCGTTAAGCAGGAGGTATATCGAGAGCTCCGGCAGCTCGAGGCCCAGGTTCGGCGATAGCTGCACGACGGCGGTTGAAGCCCTGCGGTCGGAGTCCTCCACAACCCGGATGAGCGAGCCGTCGAGCACGAAGCTGCTCTGTTCCCTCAGCGGGATCCTGCCCGGCAGCCCGACAACCTTCACGCTGCCGTCTCTCCCGATCTCAACCACTTTAAAGCCCCTGTAGTCGCCGCTCCCGCACGTGGTCACAGTCGTCACGAACCACGTCCTCCCGTTGTAGAGGACGAGCCCGTCCGTGTGCACGTGGCCTGCTAGCACGGCGGCGACACCGTACTCCTCGATCAACCTGAGGAGCTCGCGCGCTTCGTCGATGCGGTTGGCCCAGCTCGCGTAGAGGTAGGGCTGGAGCTTGTCGATCTCCTTCCAGCTGCCGTTGATCTCGCGGAAGAGGTTAGCGCGGAAGAGCGGGTGGTGCATCAGGAGGACCTTCACCTTGTCCTCGTGGGCGGCCAGCACGCTCTCAAGCCATTTTAGCTGGTTCGAATCGATGTAGCCGGCGTAGCCAGTGTCGAGACCGACGATGAGGAAGGGGCCGATAACCCTGAACCAGTACGACGGGCCTACGTGCACGCCGTAGTAGATCTCCTCGAAGCTCTTCTCGTCGGTTTGCGCGTGGTCGTGGTTGCCGGGGATCACAAGCGTCGGCTTCCGGATTCTGTTCGTTAAACCGTAGAACGTTTTGAGAGAGGAGATGTCGCTACCGATGTCAACGCAGTCACCAGTGATGGCGACCACGTCCACAGGCATGGAGTTGATGAGGTTGATCGCGGTCTCAAAATATAGGGTGCTGCGAACCCCGTCCACCAGAACCTCGACGTGGGTGTCGGTGAGGTGGGCGATCGTCAGCTTCTCCGGCTCTCTAGCTAAAACCCAGACGCTCCTGGGCTCGCAGACGAAGCTGCTTACGTTCAGGCATAGATCGTAGAGGCCCGGTTGAGCGTTCTTCGGTACTTCAACTTGGACGAGCAAACCTTTCTCCCGCGACCAGCTACCCGCAACGCGGAGCGACGTGTTGAAACCGGGAGCTACCAGCCAGGCGCCAGCCACCGATTCAGCGCCCTCGATAGTCGCGTTGAACGCTTGCCCGGGGAGCACGGCGGCTGGAACCGAGTAGCGCGGGTCGACAACGCGCGCTTCAGGAGCGGAGAAAGCTAGCGGTAGGGCGAAGGCTAGGAAAAGCAGCGCGAACAGGAGTTTACCCTTCATCGAGCGGCCTGCGATCCCAACCTAAAAAGCTTGCGTCCCCGAAAATTCGAGGACGAAGGGGGCGTGCGCGATCAGCTGCCCGACAAGCTGGCCGCCCCACCGGATCTAGCCGCGCTTGATCAGGTGAACTCCTCCTCTTCCCAACCCTCCGCCGGGTACACAATCACGTCGGATTGCTTCACGTACAGTTTAACCCGAGCGCCATCCTCGAACCCCAGCTCCGGGTCCACGTAGGCGACTACCCTGTCGCCGTCAACGTTGACTCTCAGCTGCTTGTAGGAGCCTAGGAACATCGCAAGCTCAACTACGCCTTCGATCACGTTTGCCCCGGGTAGCGGGTCGAGCGAAACGTCTTCGGGCCTAACCACGGCGATAGCCTGGCTTCCCGGTTTGAGCTGGGTCGCCGCCACGCCCCGCAGCTTGAGCCCCGAGCCGGTGGAGAGCTCTGCGAACCCGCTTTCCGCTCCCTCGACCTTCCCTCTGATAACGCTGCTCCTACCGATGAAGGTGGCTACGAAGAGGTTGGCGGGCTTGGAGTAGACTTCGAGAGGCGTACCGATCTGAAGTATCCTCCCCCTGTTCATGACGGCGATCCTGTCGGAGAGGCTCATCGCCTCCTCCTGGTCGTGGGTGACATAGATCGTCGTAATGCCCAACCTCTTCTGGAGCCTCCTCAGCTCCTCCCTCATCTTCAGCCTCAGCTTCGCGTCCAGGTTGCTCAGCGGCTCATCCATCAGCAGGACCCTCGGCTCCACGACCAGCGCCCTAGCCAGCGCGACACGCTGCTGCTGGCCGCCGCTCAGCTGGAGAGGGTAGCGGTCCTCCATGCCTTCCAAGCCCACCATCTCGAGCACCTCCAGAACCCTCCTCCTCACTTCCTCCTTCGGCAGCTTCTTCATCCTTAGCCCGTACGCCACGTTATCGAACACTGTCATGTGAGGCCAGAGCGCGTAGTTCTGGAAGACCATCGCGCAACCCCGCTCGTAGGGCTTCCTGAACGTCACGTCCTCCCCATCGAAGAGAACCTGCCCCTCATCGGGCAGCTCGAAACCCGCCACAATCCTAAGCGCTGTCGTCTTACCGCAGCCGGAGGGGCCGAGCAGCGTGAACAGCTCCCCCCGCTCGACCGCGAAAGTCGCCCTATCCACCGCCACCACGTCCCCGAATCGCTTCGTCACACTCCTGAGCTCGACGCGCGCCACGGTACATGCGCTTGGAGACAGTATATAAAGCTGACAACAAGCAAATCCGGCGCCGGGGCAGCGGGGCCCGCTACAGAGGCAGGGCGAAGTTCCTGGGATCTACTCTCTTGAGCCCCGGCACCCTATCGTACACGGAGTCCGTCGATACGACCACCCTATCAGGGTCTGCCAGCAGGGCGGTCGCGGCGTAACAAGCGTCGAAGTACGAGTTTAAACCGTACTCAATCATTAGCGTCAACGCCGCTAGCACGACGCGCTCGGTGACCGGCACCCACCGCAGGTTCCTGATCCCCGCTAGGGCGACCAGCTTTTCGAGGAGCTGCTCCAAGCTCAAGCCGAGCTTAACAGCCACGTAGTAAAGCTCGTGAAGGGCCTCGCAGCTAGCGTACAGCTCCACCTCCCCTTTCTCCGCCGCCTTCAGAAGCGCTTCGGCGTACGGCTTCAACCAATCCCTCTCCTTCACGTGAGCGAGGATAATGTCAGTCTCCACGCGCGCCGGCGCCTTCCCTATATCTATCGGCGCCCCCTCTGTAGCGCGCTGGAGTATTCTCTATCCTTTTCTTTAACTTTTCGGTTAGAAAAAATCACTTTCGGGCTTCTCAATGTCGAATTTATAAAGCCCCGGTTCACCTAAGCCCGTGAACCGCGTGGAGAGCGCGGTGGGAGCGCATGCGGTGAGGGGCTGGGGTCTCGAAGCGAACCTAGCAGATGCAGTGAATGAATGGAAATTTGCTGAAAGTAGAAAGAAAGGCGCAGAGAACAACGAAAACGGTATTGTACCGTTGAACGTTTGGGCTGAGAACCCGAGCGCGCTGGAGGCGACCATTTGGAGGGCTGACACAGTGAGACTCTTACCTACTTCGGAGCAGGTGGAGCTTCTGCTGCGCCTCGCCAGGGCAACGCAAAAGCTGGTGAACGTGGAGCACGCGAGGAGGAGGGCGCTGTACGAGCAGTCGGGAATTATCGATTGCAGCGTGAAGGGCGCGTACCACGATCCGAGCTACGCCGGCTTCAAGGAGGTCCTCGGCTCGAAGAACTTCGACGAAGCGCTCTGCCTCGTAGCGGAGAGCTGGAGGAGCTTTAGGGAGCTGAAGGAGATGGAGGAGCAGGGAAGGCTGCCAGCGTGGATGAAGCCCAAACCACCGAAGCAGCTCAAGCGGCTGCTCGTTGCCGTTAAGTACGACAACTACCGTGTTGACGCGCGCGCGAAACCGATAGCCCCGCAAGCAGGGCGGGGTAACGGCGTGGCGCGCGCTCAGTCTCCACCAGCAAGCGCTCTCCTCCTCAACCGCTCCTCAACCTCCTCCAGGGCACCCGCTTCGGCTAATGCCCGGAGCTCGCCCCTACCCTTCTCGGTTTTAAGCCACGACGCGCTGGCTTCAACGGGCTTCGGAGGCACCTTCACCAAGACGATCCTCCTCCCCACGGGCAGCACCAGAAGCATGTCCCCCGGAGACACCAAGCCTTTAGGCAGCTTCACCCTCCCCCGATCGTCGGCCTTAACCAGGTACGCCATAAAACGCCGAAAAACGTCGCTAATCCCCAAAATATAAATTATCCCCACTCCAGGGGGACGCGCCGGTTTTACGTCGATTTTTCAGATTAAAACAAGCTAGCAGGAGAACGGGGTTAGCGAGCTTTATTAAGGTTAAGGCGGTACAAAGCTAGCTTCCGTTAATGCACGCTAAGCAACCTTACTCGTAAATAGCCTTCCTGGGACCCACGTCGAGAAATACCACGATTTGTGACTCTTGGTCAATAAAATATATAATCCTGTACTTGCCCACCCTCCAACGCCAGCATCCTTCAAGCTCACCCCTTAGCTTTACCCCTGAAAAGGGATTGGCGAGAATATTGTTTATAGCTTCTAAGACTCTACTTTTTACGTCATCGGGAAGCTTCCTGAGCTCCTTGAGAAAGCTCCTTGTTAACGCCGCCCTGTACGGCACAGCGCCTGCTCACTCGAGCAGCTTCTCCACTTCCTTGCTGCTCTCAACAACGATGTAGTCCCCTTTCCTGTACTCCTCGTCAGCTTCACGTATCCTTTTCAAGCCTTCCTCGTTGAGCAGCTCCTCAAGAGTTGCGAGCACCTCTTCCACCTTAGACAGCTCTAGGACAAGCTCCCTCAGCAACTCTTTGGGTACAACAACTGTCACAACTAACCACCCACCACATCTTAATTAACCTTCCTGTCACTCGCGCAGGAGATGAGCGAAAATGAAATGGGTCTTAGTACCGGCTGGTCCCTGGCAACAGCCCGATCTCTCACCGCGCCTTCTTACCGGGAGGGCTAGGGCGAGGAGCCTCTCATCGAAGCTCGCGAAACCTGCGGCTCGCTAAGCTTGAGCCTCAGAGATCCCGCTCGCGGCGAGCTCGTAAACCCTCTCGCCCTCCTCCTCAAGGCACAGCACCATGAAGACGAGCTCCCCGCCCTCCTCGCGAGCCCAAGCGGCCACCGCCCTCTCTTCGAGCTTCGCGAGCTCGCTCAGCTTCGGCGCTTTCAAGCCCAGCAGCGCCGCCACGGTCTCGGCGGCGAGCTGGAGCGCGCGCTCTGCCCCCAGCCGGTCAACGCGCTTGCCCCGCCGCAAGCTCGCGAGCGCGTTGAAGGCCTCCGCCGCGCCGCCGCCCGCCTCGGAAACCTCCCTGTCGGAGATGGGCACGCAGCCCCTCTCGAGCGCGGCCCTGTACCTCACGGCGTGCCTAACCGCGTGGTAGGCGTGGTGCACCGCCCGCAGCGGGTCCCCCCTCAGCAGGTTCTCCAGCGCCAAGCCGAGGGCGACGACAGCCGAGCGGCGCAGCACGCTCACCGTGCGCCCGGTGACCCTCGGCTCCAGCCTCAAAGAAGCGAAGGTCCCGTCGTCCGCGACCACGACGCCTCTCTCCACCATGAGGGCGAGCGGATCCCCCTCCTCCGCGAGCTTCACCAGCTCCTCCGGCTTAAGCACAACCACCTCCACCCTCAAACCCTCGCCCAGCTCCAGCGTGCAGTGCCTCTCGCGCGGCTCGCCGGCGGCGAGCACCAGCACGTCGACATCGCTCACACCCTCCACGAAGTCCTCTGGGCGCGCCGCAGAGCCGAACACGACGATCGACCTCACGTCCGCAAAACCTTCCATCGCCCTGGGAAGCCCCCTAAGAGTCTCGTAAACCCGCTCCAGCACAACCTCGAAGAAGAGGTACGCCAGCTATTATGCCTTGCGTAGCGCACAAACCTTTGAGGGGCTGCATCTCAAGCCGCTACGCCAGCGCCTCCAGCGGAAGCTTCCGGGAATCCTTGAGGAGTCCCTTCAGTCTCGGAGAACACTTAGCGCGCGCTAAGCCAAACCCTCAAGTTCTACATCGTCGCCGCACCCTCGAGCAGTGAAGCTCAAAGCATAGCCGAGCTCCTCTACAGGGACAGGCCGGCCGTAAACCCCCTGCCCGCGGAGGAGGTTCTCGCATCGATGAAGCTCTCCCGCGAGCTCGCCGACGCGGTGATATCCCCGATAGAAGTGGAGGTTCTGACAAGCGATAAGCTAGCCGACGAGCTCATGATAGCCATAGAGAAGCCCGGCGAGGGCTTGTGGAGCTGAGAGGGGAGAGCACTGTGAGGCGAAGCGAGAAACCCGAGATCTGGCTTTAAGTTCGGAGATCCGCCGCGTCCAGCAGCCACGCGAGATCTGAGGGGGCGCGTGCTCGCAAGCCGAAGGTCTCGCCGGGATCCATATGGGTTGCGTGGGGGTTTCCCTTCCGATGCTGCTGGAGTGCGGTACCGAAAGCTTGAAATGTCCTGTTTTGCAGACAGTATTTGCGAATATTGTCTGGAATCGGTGACATTATGGACGTTAGGGCTGTGAGGAGGTACCTGGAGGATTGGTACAGAGCTGAGCTGCCGGAGGTTGTGGAGCGCGAGCTCGGGGTTCGGGAGGTGCCGCGCAAGGCTGTAGCGGTTGTGGGGCCGAGGAGGGCGGGGAAAACCTTCTACTTCTTCCAGCTGCTGAGGGGTGCTAGGGCTGGCTCGCTCTACCTCAACTTCGAGGACCCTCTCCTGGTGAGCGTAAGGGGCGCTGACATCCTAGACGTGGTGAACCTTTACGCGGAGGTGGCGGGCGAGCGCGTGCGCCGCGTTTTCCTCGACGAGGTCCAGAACCTGGACGGGTGGGTGGTCGCAGTGAGGGGGCTTTTGGACAGGGGGTACAGCGTCTTCCTGACGGGCTCATCCTCGAGGCTGCTGCCCCGCGAGGTTGCCACCCAGCTGCGGGGGCGGACGCTCACCTACTACCTGCTGCCCTTCAGCTTCCGCGAGTACTTGAGGGCGCGCGGCTTCCGCCTGCCTGGCGTGCTCAGCCAGGAGGAGAAGGCGCTGCTCAGGCGCGAGCTGCAGAGGTACATGGACTACGGGGGTTACCCGGAGGTGGTGCTGATGCCGGAGCTCGCGGACCGGCTGCTGCGCGAGTACGCGGAAGCGGTCTTCTACAAGGATTTCGTCGAGAGGCACGGCGTCAGGGACTTCGGCCTCGCCAGGTACGTTTACCACTTCGTCCTCCAGAACTTCGCCCGCGAGCTCAGCGTGAGGAGGATCGCCGAGTGGGTTAAGTCGCAGGGTTTGCGCTTCGATAGGAACAAGGTCTACGAGTACGTCGCCGACCTCCAGGACACGATGGCGGTGTTCTTCCTGAGGAGGTACAGCGAGAAGGTGAGTTTGAGGGAGTCTTGGCCTAAGAAGGTTTACGTTTGCGATACCGGCTTGACGAGGCTGTTCAGGAGGGGGGAGGAGGAGGGGAGGCTTTTGGAGAACGTTGTATTCCTCGAGCTGGTGAGGAGGAGCAACGAGAACCCGCTGTGGGACATCTACTACTTCAGGGACCAGCGCCAGAGGGAAGTTGACTTCGTGGTCAAAGAGGGGGCCCGCGTAATCCAGCTCATCCAGGTCACCTATGCGAGCTCCCCCGACGAGCTGGAGAGGAGGGAGCTCGAAAGCCTCGTGAAAGCCTCCGAAGCTCTCCGCTGCGGCGACCTCCTCCTCTTAACCTGGGACCTCGAGGACGAGCTCGTACGCGACGGTAAGCGGATCAGGGCAGTACCCCTTTGGCGGTGGCTCCTCCAGCGAGAGAGCCCAACAGAGTCGAAAAGCTAGAAGCCGAGCAGCGAGCAGCGCACGGGGAAAGCCCGCTGGCGCTTTTCAGCCGTAGGAGTGCGCCGCGCGCTGGCTGAGCCCCTTGGTCGGCCGACGCGTCCTACACCCCTTTCCTGGAGTGGCACACCATGGAGTTCCTGGCTCTCGTGCGGTTGGGGTAACGCTTATGAACACGCTCATCATGAACATGTTCATGATGAACATGTTCATAGATAGGGGTAGGGAGCTGGCCTTCCTGGAGAAGAGGTTCCAGTCGGGTAAGGCTGAGCTCGTGGTGGTTTACGGGCGTAGGAGAGTTGGTAAGACGTTCTTGCTGAGGAAGTTTCTCGCCGGAAAGAGGGGAGTGTACTTCGTGGTAACCAAGCTGGGCGACATCCTCCGGGAGCTGTCGGAGGCTATAGGCGAGCAGCTGGGCGTGCACCCTCCCCTTCTGCGCAGCTACAGGGAGCTCTTCAAGTACGTCGCCGAGCAGTGCAGGGAAAGCAGGCTGGTCCTCGTGATCGACGAGTTCCAGCGGTTAGCGGAGCACGATCCAGCTTTCCTGATGGAGCTCCAGACAGCCTGGGACGAGTTCCTACGCGACACAAAGTTGTTCCTGGTTCTCAGCGGCTCCTCGGTCGGCGTAGTCGAGCGAACAGCTCTCTCGTCGTCATCCCCCATTTTCGGCAGGCGCACGGGGCAGCTCAAGGTGAAACCCTTCGCTTTCTCGTGCGCGAAGGAGTTTACCCCTGGGTGGTCTTGCGAGGATAAGGTCAGGGCTTACGCGGTGTTCGGGGGCACCCCCGCTTACCTAACTCTCCTCGACAGCTCCAAGAGCCTACTGGAGAACATCAAGAGCCTTGTTCTAGAACCTGGAGGACCTTTACGCGAGGAACCCTACTTCCTGCTGGCGGCTGAGACGAGAGAGCCCTTGAGGTACACGGCGATACTAGAGGCTATGGCGTCCGGCGCGACGACCCTCGGCGAGATCGCGTCGAAAAGCGGGTTATCCTCGAGCGAGCTGCCCAGGTACATGAGGGTCTTAGAGGCGCTGCTCGACATCGTGGAGAGGAGCTACCCGCTGCTGGAGGAGGGGAAACGCGGTCGAGCGAGGTACCGGATAAAGGATAACTTCCTCCGTTTCTGGTTCAAGTTCGTGAGACCCAACCTGTACTTGCTGGAGCTCGGCGAGGTCGAGCGCGTTGCGTCGAGGATCGCGGAGCAGCTGGACGAGTACGTTTCCACAGTCTTCGAAGACGTAGCGCTCGAGCACTTCTCCCGCGCGGCACCAGCGCTGAGAGTCGGCCGGTGGTGGAGAGGCGATGTGGAGATCGACGGGGTGGCGATCGACGAGAAGAGCAAGGTCGCCTATTTCATGGAAGCGAAGTGGTCGAAGCACCCCTTGGACAAGCGCGTGCTCTGGGAGCTGGAAAGGAAAGCTGAAGCGTTCGATTGGAAGATCGGAGAGCGGAGGGAAGTCTACTTCCTCTACTCCAGGAGCGGGTTCGCGTTCGATGCGGAAGAGAACGTGAAGCTCATCAACCTTGAGGAGCTCTGCGCCCAGCCGTGCACGTAGCGCGCGGCACCCTGTTCCCCCGCCCCTAACGCAAGGCTATCGCTCTACTCCTTATTGACCGCTACGACCCCGTTCGCGCGCTCGGGGGCAAGCTCGTACGCGACGGCAAGCGGATCGGGGCGGTGGCTGCTCGAGCTCTCCGCGCGAGGCGCTGGGATCTACCAGCTCTCTTCGACGGCGAGCGGCGTAAGGTCCTTGTCCCACTTTAGCACCCACACTTTAGCGGTTTTCGCGGCTTCCAGGGCTTCTGGGGTAGCGTAGTCCGCGTAGATCACCTTGACGATCTTCCTCCTGAGGAGGTCGGGTCGGTTCCTCTTAATCGCCTCGATCCTGCTCAGGAGCTCGCTCACGAGTGTTGGGCCGAGCCTCACTGTAGCTTCCCCGACTACGCAGAGATCGCCCGCTGCGCCGTAGATGTTCACTTCCATCGAGTCCACGAAGATCCTGTCGAGCTCGACGTCGACGTTCAACCGCTCCCTCACCCTGCGCCTCACCACGCTCTTCGCCTCCTCCTCGATCGTCAGCGTCAACCTCTCGAGGGTGGTGCTGATCGCACCAGTCTCCTTTTTCAACGCGTTGACGCCGCTCCTTAGCGCAACCACCTCCTTTCGGAGCTTAGCTTGCTCCCTCCACAGCTTCTCCATCGCCCTTTCGAGCTTCACCATCCTCTCCCCTAGGGCGTCGAGCCTCTTCAGCACTTCAAGCACCCCCAGGTAGCCGGCTACCGCGTACCTGAACTCATTATCCTCCTCGAGAGCTTTCAGGAACCTTTCCTTCTCCTCAGCCGTGAAGGCCATGCGCGGTTACTGCGCGCGCCGTTATTTAAGCGCCGCGTGCGCCACCCGGTTACCCCGCCTTTACGCGGGGTTACTGTTCTTCTTTTCGTTGAACGCGATGATCCCGCTCGCTGTGGGTATGAAGCTGAGCACCCTCACGCGCTGCGGCACCCTGCCTCCTCCCCTCTTCAAGATGTTCATCGCCGCGTTCAAGTCCGCGTGCATCGCGTGCCCGTAGGGGCACCTGACCAACCCCCTCGGCCTCCTCTTTACCTCGCACCCGTGCCTCGCGCACGTCTTCGAAGTCCCATCTTCAGGAATTTCGAAGGCAGGTATGCCGCGGTTCTCCGCTGCAACCGCTATGCGCTGCTCCAGCCTCCTATAGCTCCACAAGTTCGTGTTCCCCTTGCCAGGCTTGTCTCGCGCTACGCCGCGCGGATAGCCAAGGAGCAGCACAGCCACGCCGAGCTCCAAGCACACCCTGATCAAGTGCGCCGCCGCGTTCGCGAACACTTGGCCCCTCCGCCGCTTTTTCTTCTCGTACAGCCTCCTGCGCTTTTCCCTCAACACGGCTCTGTCCATTTCCTCCGATCTCGGGTCGGACAGCGTCCTGTCGATCTCGGCGATTTTCTTCTCGAAGTAAAAGTAGTCGGATTTCAGAGGCCCACCGCGGTACAGTAGCGCTATGCCCTCACCTTTCTCGTTCAACGGCTCCGTGACGAGCGCGATCAAGCGCTCCCTACCCAGATCGATGCCCGACTTCAGCCCGCCGTTGAGCCTCCTCTCCAGCGCCACCTCCACGCTGACGCGAGCGTACCAGCGTTTCCTCACCGGGTCTTACGTGATGATCAAGCGGTCCTGCTTCGCTCCAGGCCTGGTGAGCCAGCGCGGCTTCCCCTTGAACGGTATGCTCACGTTCCAGTAGCGTAGGCGCAGCACCCTCCTCTCCAAGTCGACCCTGAAGTTGTCGGAGCGGACGACCACGATCGGTACGCGCTGGCCGTCCCTATCCTTCCTGTAGCCAGGCAGGCGCACCTTCTGCCAAGGCTCCAACTTCCCTTCCTTAGCGGCTTTCAGCAACCCCACAAAGCTCTTCCATTGTTCCCCGATCAACCTACAGGCTTCAGCGAAGTTCTTCGAGCCCAGCAGCTTGTAGATCTCGAAGTAATCAGTGAAGCGGCGACTCCAAGCGCTCATCCAGCTGTAATCGATGCTCTTTCCCTCGAAGAACTAGCGCCTGCGGTGGTAGTTCTCCATGTTGATCAAGCGAGCTGTAGCGTCGCCGACGCGCCGCAGGAAATCGTCGAGCTCCGGCGAGGTGAGCAGGCGGAGCGTGTCCGTCCTCACCACCCGCGCTTTCACCGCTTGGGCCCCACTCCCCCCGCATCAGCGGGGGTCACCACAAAGCTCCAGGAGGAGCCGGGCCCAAGCGTTCAACGGGACAACCTCCTGCTCAAGGGCCCGGAGCTGAAGCCCCCTCACCGCGTCCGCTCCCACCGCACCGTTCCCACGCGGCATCGGGCTTAAGGCGAGGCAGGGGTTTATAAATTCGATGTTGAGAAGCCAGAAAGTAATCTTTTCTAAACAGAAAGTTAAAGAAAAGGATAGAGAAAAAGAATAGAGAATACCAGAAGCGCTATAGAGAGTGCTCCAGCGAGGCGCGCTACGCAAGCAGAAGGTAGAAGCAGCGCGCGCTAACCTGCGCCGCTTCTCCCGCACGTTGAGCTCTGCCTCAACGCGGCCATTCTCGACGACGGGCTCGGTGCCGCGGACGCAGAAAACCTTGACACGCGCCCACGCTCGTGAACAAAGAGGTCGTGAGAATTGGGCCCACTCGGCTTCCGCTAGGCGGCGACCACCTCCTCTAGCGCTAACGTTTAAATGGCGGGGTTTGCGGGTCGCGCGCAATGCCGAGCCTGGATGTAGGGCATCCGATGCGGAGGGTGTTCATAAAGTAGTAGTGCACATGGCAGTGGGAGAATCTGGGGAGAGGTTGCAGAATGCGGCTAAAGTTCTCGAAAATGCTTACCGGGCAAAAGCTGACCTTCAGGAGAGCACGCGCGGCGCGGTCACACGCCTATGTACGCGTACCTCTGCTTGAGCACCACGTTGACTACTACAATCGCTGTGAGCTGGAGCGTTATTAGGAGGACGCCGAGCGCGGCGACGATGTGCGGTCCGCCGATCCTGCTGAGGTAGTCCATCATGATGAACGTGATGGGGGCCTTGTGGCCCTCGCCGACGCCGCCTAAGCCGCCGAGCGTGACGCTCGTGCTCGTCTCGCCGACGCAGTAGACGAAGCTGACGAGGGCGCCGCTCAGCACGCTCAAGCCGATTAGGGGGAGCACGACGCTCATGAGGGTTCTCAGCCTCCCCGCGCCTAAGTTCATCGAAGCCTCCTCGAGCGCCACATGAACCTGCTGGAGGCCCGCGAACACGGCTCTCGCGGTGAAGGGGAGCCTGCGGACGCTGTACGCTAGGATGAGCAGGAGGCTGGGGCCGGCCGAGATGGGGTCGAGCGGCGTCCCCCTGAAGAACGTGGAGAAGAAGTAGAAGTAGCCCACGGCTACGGCCAATCCTGGTATCGCGACCGGCGACGTGACGAGGAGGTCCAGAAGCTCGAGCCCCTTAAGCCTAGCTCTAGCGATCACGTAGGGTGCGGAAACGCCTAGCAGCACGATCAGCGCGAGCGCCGCTGCCGAGTAGATCAGGCTGTTGTAGACAGCCCGGGAGACGAGGGGGTCGGCCACGATCGAGCGCAAGTGCTCGAAGGTGAAGCCTTCCGGAAGCGGACCCGTCCAGCGCTCCGCAAAGGCGTAGGCGAAGACGGCGATCTGCGGGAAAGCCAGGAAGAGGAGGAGAGGCAGAAGCCCCAGGTACACGGCCGCGAGCCCGAGGGGGCCCAGCCCCGTGGTGCGAGGCTTCCACCTACCACCTCTGCTCAGCATCGCGTACTGCTTCAGCGACACGTACCTCCTGATGCCGGCGAACGTCGAGAGCGCAAGCGCGAGCAGCAGGAGGGCGAGGCTCGCCGCCGCCGGCGACAGCCTCCCCGTCGTGGCCTCGACGAACCGGGTGAAAATCTGGTACGACATCAGCCTCTGCTCGTTGAAGACGATAGGGGCTCCCACATCCTCGAGGGAGAAGATGAAGACGAGAGCCGCTCCAGCCGCCAAGCCGGGCAGCGAGAGGGGGAGGGTGACCGTCCTGAACAGCTTGAAGCCCTTTGCCCCCAGGTTCTCCGCCTGCTCCTCCAAGCTGGGGTCGATGCCCACCATGCTCGCGTAGACGTTGAGGTAGACGATGGGGAAGAAGGTCATGATCTGCGCGGCTGCAACCGCTGCGAGCCCCTCCAAGCCGACCCTGACGGGGAGACCGATAACATCGCAGAGGAGCCAGGAGATGAGCCCATCCCTCCAATCGAACAGCTTCTTGATGACGAAGGAGTTGATGAAGGGCGTCTGCAGCAGGGGGACGGTTGCGAGAATCCTCAGCGCGTTTCTACCGGGGAACGTGTAGCGAGCCATAACGAAGGCTACGAGAACTCCGAGCACGCTGGCGAAGACCGTCACGACCGCAGCCACGATGAGCGAGTTGGCGATCACACCGTAGCTGGCGCCCACCAGCCTTGCGATCGTCACCTCGCGACCCCTAAAGACGGTCTTAACGGTGAAGAGGAGCTCGCCCTGCGGCTTCGAGCTGAAGTATGTAGGGTCGCTGAACAGGAGGAGCGGGTTGTACTGGACTGCCACGTAAGCTACTGAAGCCAAGGGGGCGACGAGCAGCACGAAGAGGAGACCAACCGAGAGCAGCAGCTGCGAAAGCAGCGTAAAGTCCAAATAGAAAAACAACTTCTTTCGTGCCTGCCCCATCGGCTACCCCTTCAGCTGGTTGAGCAGCTTCGTGTACCTTTCTACAGCAGCCTGCTTCCACGCCGCTATGAGCGAATCCCTGTAGGAAGCATCGCTCTGGAACTTATCGCTGATCGAGATCGCGTAGTCCATAGTGAGAGTCGCTTGCTTGCCCGTAGCCGGGTCGGTGAACGTTAGGGGAGCCGTCAGGTTGGCGATGTAAGCTTCGAACTGCCCCCTGGAGATCGCGCCAGCGAAGTACTTTGAGAGAAGCGCTTTCCAAGCGGCTTTCAGGTAGTCGTTCACCTCGACGAGCGCCGCCCTAAAGTACCACTGCATCACCGGCTCGTACATCAGAGCCAGCGTGTCGTTGAACTCGATCGAGGGGGTCTTCAGCGTTACCTCGTACGCGCTTTTAAGATCGTTCCTCTTCGCTCCTTCAGGTGTGTCGAAGACCTTCGGGTTGGCGGGTAGCCTGTTGATCGCGGGGTCGAGCCAGACCTTCTGGCCCTCCGTTAGCACCCACGCGATGAATGCTTGAGCTGCCTCTGGGTGCTTCGAGCCGTTGACGAGCGCGATGGGGTCGCCGTTGACGATGCTCTCGCCGGGCGGTATGATGTACTTGCAGTCGGGGTTCACCTGCTGGGCCGTGTAGCCGTAGAAGTCGATCGTTATGCCTACAGCCACGTCGCCCTGGATCACTGCGTCCCTAGCTGCCTCGCTCCCAGAGTACACGTTGGCGTTCGCGGCCATAAGCGCGAGGATCTTCCAACCCTCCTCCCAGCCGTACCGTTGGAGGATGATCTCGTACATCCTCGTGTGACTGGTGCTCTGGGTCGGGTCTGCGATGGAGAGGGCGGCTACACCGTACTGCACTAGAGGCTTGCCGAGCTCGGGCGAGGCGAGGTCTCTCCAGCTGCGCGGCGTTGTTAGGTTGTAATCGCTCAACCGCTTAGTGTTGACGGTGAAGCCGAAGCTGGAGATCGCCGCCGCAACCCAGTACACTTTCCCGTCCTTGACGCGCTTCATCGGTACGCCCATTATGGAGTCCGGGACCTGCGCCGCCGCGTCCAAAGCGTCCCTGCTGGTTAAGGGGGCAAGTAGGCCCCTCTGGAACAGCGAATCGAAAAGCGTGGGCCCGCCGCCCCACGCGACGTCGGCTTCACCCCTCTTGATGTACTGCTCCCAGAGGCCCGCCGGGATCACTATCGTTTTCAAATCGGTTATATTGTATTTCTTGGCGACATCGCTGGCGAGAAACATGGCGCGAGCTTTAACCAAGATGTCGGTCGGGTGCCTGGATATTACCGTGAGGGTAATGCCCTGAGCCGGCTGGGTGGGTTGGCTGGGCTGCTCGGGTTGGGTTGGCTGGGAAGGTGATGGCGGCTTCATTAGCGAGAGAATGATAAAAGCTGCAGCGACGACGACCACCGCAGCTATCGCGATCAACGCGAAAGTTTTAGCCTCGAGCACCACGAGCTTACCGGAGCGCTTCATCGCGGTTACAGCGTTAGGGGGTAAATAAGCTTCGCGACCTGCTTCAGCGATAAGCTCTTATACCGAACCGGTGTAAACACCCACGTGAAGGCGAAAACTATTGCCACGGTTTTGTTAATCGCGGCGGCTCTCGCCGTGCCCGCGATCCCCTCTCCCGTCGGCTTCCCCGTTCTCGTCGATCTATCCCACAAGCAGCCGCTGCTCGGTCTCGACGTGATCATACGGACTGTGCCCGAAGCCCAGTGGTACGTCCTCGTGAAGACGCCTGAAGACGCGCAGGCGCTACCCTCATCCATCGCGAGCAACGCGCTTGTGCTGGTTGGGGACCTCTCCAAGGTCGACTTGGAAAAGCTCGGCATCGTGATGGTGATCTTCGGCCAGCCGCAAGCACCGCCGAGCCCGGAGGAGATAGCGGCGCTGGCTAAGTGGCTCAGGGCGGCGCCCGGGAGGGCGCTTTGGGTCGCCGCCGACAGCGACTACCCGGCTCAAGGAGGCCCGCAGTCCCAGGAGTGGGCCAACATGATCATGGAGGCGGTCGGCGCCCACCTCAGGATCGATTACGCCTCGGCCGAGGACCGCGTCAGCAACGCGAGCGCCGGCTACAGGGTTCTAGCCTTCGCCAACGTCAGCGAGATACCCGTGCTGAGGTACGGGGTGGACAGGGTGCTCTTCCATGGGCCCGGCCCCGTCGCGTGGGTTGACGACACAGGCAAGTGGCACAAGCTGACACCCGCCGAGAAGCCGGCGAACGTTTACATCATCGCCACGACCTCTCCGAGGGGCGAAATAGTCAAGAACTCGCAGGTGAAGCTCCCGAACGCCTACCAGCCGGGCGACAGGGGCGCGATCGCGCTGATGGCGGCCGAGCTGATCCCCGTGAAGGGCGGTTACGCTACCGTGTTGCTCTCCGGCGAGTCGCCGTACGGTGCTTACCAGCCGATCGCCACCTGGATGTACTACGGTAACATCCTCAGCGGCCCGCGCTTCATCAGGAACGTGATCCTCTGGGCCACCGGCTACATGGGCGAGCTGAAGGAGTACGCCAAGCTTGCGACCCTACCGGACCAGATCCGGTCCGAGGTCAACGCGCTCGCCAGCCAGCTGAGGAGCGACGTCGACGCCAGGCTCTCCAAGGTTGAATCCGCGATCGCCGGCGTCTCCTCGACGCTCAACATGGCGCTCGGCCTCGCCGCCCTAGCGCTGATACTGGCGATCGTCGCCCTAGCCCTCTCGCTGAGGAAGCCCAAGGCGGCGCAGGAGACTGTTGTAAAGAAAGAGTAAAAACTTTAATTTCTTTTTATTTTTCAATATCTCGAGACATTCGCACGCTCCGTCTTGAACATCCGAAGTTCAACGTCAGCCAGCCCTCTGAAGTTTACGGGAAGCGCGCTCCAGTTCCGCAAGCAAGCCGGTCAACCCCCCGACACGACTGGGATTAGCTTAAGCGTGGCCCCGCCGTCGATGGGCTCGTCCTCCGGCACGATCCTCCCATCGAGCACCGCCACGTACTCGACCGGGTTCAAGCCGAGCACCTTAATCGCGTCCTCCACTTTGGCGCCCTTCGGGAGTTTGAGCGCACGCGAACCCCTCCTCAGCACCACCACAATGAGTTCAATCTCCTCCGACATAGCCGAGGAGAGAGGTGGGAACAGCTATTAAACTTCGCGCAGGGGGAGCTTCACCACCTGCCCCGTCCTGCCCGAGAGGTAGATGGCTCTTATCAGCTCCAAGCTCCTCCTGCCCTCCCAGCCGTCCACCCTCGGCCTTCGGTCCTTCCTCACAGCTTGGGCGAAGTCGCGAATAAGTCTCACGTGGTTGTCGACGGGGACCGCCTCGGGCCTAGCCCACGACGCCAACCCTGAGGGCCTCTCGCCCTCCGCCCTCGCCTCCTCGCCCTTCACCGCGAGAAGCTTCAGCACCCCTCCCTCGATGATCGCAGTCCCCTCCGTCCCGTGTATCTCGAGCCTGGTGGGGAGACCCGGGTAGACCGCCGTGCTGCCCTGTACCACGCCGAAAGCTCCGTTTCTGAACCGCACGGCCGCCACCGCGAGGTCCTCAACCTCGATGCTGTGGGCGAACGTGCCGGTGAGCGCCCACAGCTCCTCGGCGTCGCCCATTAGCCACAGGAGGAGGTCGATCGTGTGGATCGCCTGGTTAATGAGCGCACCACCACCCTCAGTCGCCCACCTCCCCCTCCAGTCGCTCCCCGCGTAGTACTCCTGGGTCCTGTACCACTCCACCACCGCTTCGCCGAGGATCAACCTGCCGAGCCGACCGGCGTCCACCACCTCCTTCACCTTCCCGACCACGGGGTCGAACCTGTACTCGAAGACGACGCCCAGCTTCACGCCCTTCCGCTCGGCTCTAGCGATCATCTCGCTCGCCTCCCTCAGCGTGGTCGCCATCGGCTTATCGACGAGAACGTGCTTCCCAGCGTCGATCGCCGCGATCGCCTGGGGGAAGTGCAAGTAGTGGGGGGTGGAGATGGCGATCACCTCGACCTCGGGGTCGCTGAGCAGCTGCTCGAAGCTCGTGTACCAGCGCTTAGCCCCGTGCTTCCTGGCGAACTCCTCGGTCTTCGCCCCCCTCCTGGCGGCCACCGCGACGAGCTCCGCCACCCCCTCAGCCTTCAGCTGGGCTAGAGCTCGAGCGATAAAGTCGCCGCCCACCCCCGTTCCGGCAAGGCCGAACTTGAGCACGTTTCCGCGCTGAAAGCCGAAGGTAAATAAAGGTAATTGAGACCCGGCTTTTCGGTCAGCGCCGCTTAGGTTGCCAATAACCTCTTTAAGGGCATTCGCGTAGCCGACGCGGTTGGCGTGGGCGGTAGCGGCTGTTCAAGCATAGGCCCCGATGTGGTCCGGCTGGCGAGGAAGCTGGCGCTCGGCTACAGACTGTACTTCTCCGGCGATCTTCTCAACTCGGAGGGCAGGAAGGTTTTCGAGAAGATGGCCCGCATGCTGGTCTACGAGCACCCCGAGCTCAAGGGCGTGGTGACGAGGGCTCGGCGCAACCCCACGCTGGGCAACGTGCTGAAGGTTTTAGAGAGAATCCTCGGCGAGGAAGCCGAGAAGCTCGTGAGGGAGGGGGTTGAGGGGCCCTACTCGTGGTAGGAAACGCCTAAGGGGCACCACCGGTACTCCTAATCCTCAGCTCGGAACCCTCCCAAAGACGCGGCTAGCTCAGGAGCCTGGATGCGCTCACACATCGCTGCTTTCAACCTTCATCATCGCCGATCGGCCTTAGATCTGCCGGCCTTGAAGATTGCGTACTTCGCAAGCTCGATCGCAACCAGGGGGATCAGGACGTAAGGCGCGAGCATCGCCAGCTCGCTCAAATCCAACGGTACCAGGTCGAAGACTGCGGCTAGCGGAGTATACATGGGCGCTAGGGACAGCGCCGCCCCCACCGCGACGCTCGCTAGGAGCAACTTATTGGTCGTCTTGAGCTTGATGAACGGCAAGCGCTCGCTCCTGAAAGCTAGAGCTCTCAGCACTTCGCCCAACGTGAAGACCCCGAAAGCGGCCGTCCTGGCTGCGTTCACGCCAAAAGGTAGGAAGGCGCGGAGCATGTAAACGGTCAAGCCGGCGGTGAGAGCGCCTATAGCCGTGTAAGCGGCGATCCTCGCGGGGGTGATCAAGCGCTCGCCCTTACCTCTCGGCGGCTGCTCCATGATGCCCGGTTCCTCTGGCTCGAGGCCGAGCGCGAAGGCCGGTAGGGAGTCCGTCACCAGGTTCACCCAGAGGAGCTGGACCGGGGTCAGGGGGGTTGGGAGGTCGAGCAGCTCGGCGGCCATGACGGCGAACACTTCGCCCAGGTTGCAGGACAGGAGGTAGTCGATGGGCTTCTTCACGTTCTCGTATATGATCTTCCCCTGCTTCACCGCCTCCACGATCGTCACGAAGTTGTCGTCGGCGAGGATGAGGTCGGATACCTCCTTTGCCACGTCAGTGCCGCGGATCCCCATCGCCACCCCCACGTCCGCCGCCTTGAGCGCCGGAGCGTCGTTGACCCCGTCGCCCGTCATCGCGACCACGTAGCCCCTCTTCTTCAGGGCTTTCACCAGGCGGAGCTTGTGGCTGGGTGTAACCCTCGCGAACACGTTGACCCTCTCCGCGGCGAGCTCCAGCTCCCCGTCGCTCATCCTGTCGAGCTGCGCCCCGCTAACGACCTCACCAGCGTCGAGGCCTATCTCCCTGGCGATGGCGGCGGCAGTTAGCTCGTGGTCCCCGGTGACCATCACGACTCGGATTCCAGCCCGCCTAGCGGCTTCAACGGCCTCGCGCACGCCCTCCCTTGGCGGGTCGCTGATCGCGAGCACCGCCAGAAGGGTCAGGTCGCGCTCGACCTCGTCGACCTCCGCCTCCACGAGCTCCCGCCCCCCAACCCTGTACGCTGCCCCCAGCGTCCTATAGCCCCTCGAAGCGTAGTCGGCAATGGCGCGAAGCACCGCCTCCCTCACCTCCGGCGTTAACGGTACGACCTTGCCGTCCAACTCGATCGACGTGCACTTCTCCAAGAGCAGCTCGGGGGCTCCGAAGACCGCGACGAAAACACGCTCGTCCGGGAGCTCGTGGAGCGTGCTCTTCCTCTTCCTAACCCTGTCGAAGTGTATGGTCCTCAGCCGCGGGTACCCTCCGTCCCGCAAGCCGGCCCTCAAGGCGAGCTCCTTCAACGCCGCCTCCGTCGGCTGCCCCCTGACCACCACCCTCCCGCCGGCCTCCTCCACCTCGGCGTCCGAGAACATCGCGCACATCCACAGCAGCTTCCCGAGGCTGCTGCTGTCGAGGGGGTCGCCCCCCGCCTCGAGCTTGCCTTCGAGGCTCACGTCCCTGAAGTCGACGAAGGCTCGGCGCGCGCTCATCTCGCCCCTTGTTATCGTGCCCGTCTTGTCGCTGCATATCACGTTGCACGCCCCCAAAGTCTCGATCGCAGCCAGCTTCCTCACGATCGCGTTCCTCGCGGCCATCCTCAAAGCGCCAACCGCCAGGATGGCCGTGGCGATCGCCGGGAGCCCCTCGGGCACCGCCGCGACGGCGAGCGCCGCAGCCGTGAGCAGCGAATCCAAGGGGCTGCCACCCCGAACGACCATCAAGAAGAAAACGACAGCGCAGAGGGCGAGGAGGACGCCGCCGATCCACTTCCCGAAGCGGTCGAGCTCAACCTCGAACAGCGTTTTCTCGGCTTCCACCTCCTCCAAGCTGGCGGCGATCCTGCCCAGCTCGGTCGACATACCCGTCGCGACGACGACACCCTTGCCCCTCCCGCGCACGACGTAGGTGCCCATGAACGCCATATTCACCCGCTCGTAAACCGGCGCTTCAGGGGAGAGAACTGCTTCTGGATCCTTCTCGACAGGCACACTCTCTCCCGTAAGGGGCGATTCGTCCACTTCCAGCTCCTCAGCTTCGATCAGCCTAAGGTCAGCCGGAACCCTGTCGCCCTCCTCTAGTAGAACGATATCACCGGGAACGAGCTCTCTCGCATCGACCTGCTGAACGGCACCGCCTCTCACGACCTTCGCGCGGGGAGCCGCCATCTCCTTCAGCTTCTCGACAGCCCTCTCCGCCTTGTACTCCTGGAAGAATCCGGCGAAGCCCATGAGCACGAGGATCGCCGCTATCAGAGCTGCATCCACCACCTCGCCGAGGAGAACTGAAAGGGCCGCGGCGGCGAGCAGTATGTAGACCAGGAAGCTCTTGAACTGCCTGAGGAACATGACGATAGGGTTGACCCGCTTCTCGGCGATTTCGTTGGGCCCGTACTCGCGCAGCCTCCTCGCCGCCTCCTCCTCGCTGAGGCCGTCGGGCCCGGTGCCCAGCCTCTGGAAAACCTCCTCAACCCTCAGCGCGTGCCACACTGCCGTCCAACCCCACAGAGGCTTTGCTTTCAAAAGCTTTCCTTCGCGGAGCGCTCGCGGTTCAGCGCGAACCCGATCCCGCCAGGGCTCCCGGCGGGTTCCCCGCGCTAAATCTCGGCGGGGAAGTACTTTTCTAAGATGCACTGCGGCTCTTCGCGCAGGATGCGGACAGCTGCCGGCAGCCGCGCCAGTATATCGTCTGGCGTGACCCCGTCCTCGCCCAGCTCCTCCGCCGCCAGGTCGCCCGCTAGCCCGTGGACGAGCACGCCCATCCTCGCGGCGAGGCCGGGGTCGCGGTACCCGATCCCGTACATCGCCGCGATCGTGCCCGTCAACACGTCGCCTGAGCCGGCTTTCGCCATCCCAGGGTTCCCCGTCATGTTCACGTAAACCCTACTGTCCGGGTAGCCGACGAGCGTGTGCGCCCCCTTGAGCGCGATGTACGCGTTCAGCTCCCTGCAAGCCCTCCTCAGCGAGCCCACCGGGTCCTCCTGCACCTCGACCGGCTTGAGCCCCGTTAAGCGCGAGAACTCGACGAGGTGGGGGGTGATGATCGTCGGCGCCCTCCTCTTCTTCACGGCGTCAGGATCCAGCGCGATGGCCGT
>Ga0209225_1000310_pt1 | contig 58262 bp, 63 predicted proteins | sample WasSprMetagenome_FD_184732 | JGI IMG/M metagenome (GOLD analysis project Ga0209225, IMG submission 184732) | Sulfidic aquatic microbial communities from Washburn Spring, Yellowstone National Park, USA - WS (SPAdes) (version 3) | ecosystem: Environmental > Aquatic > Thermal springs > Hot (42-90C)... | reverse complement strand
TTGGGCAAATTTGGAGGATATTTGTCTTTAGAGCGGCTGTGCTTCTTTGCCTCTCCTTGCCTTTTCTAATGAAAAATACCAAAAAATTAACGCGATTGCAAGTATGCCTGCTACGATTATCCAAAACTACCATGCGCGTGCATCTGCAGAAAATATTGGGAAGAAAAATGCGTGGATTGTATTGCGACTCTACTTTTGCTAGGATGTTTGCGTCCCAATTTTTTCCGGCGATGGTGGTGTAGGCAGTACAGCTGGAAGTTCTGGAAGTTTCTCTTTAATTCTTTGTTCAGCTACTGCTGCCGCTTCTGTTAGGATTTTTTGGGCATCTTCGTTGGCTGTTTCAAAGTTTATGGTCAGGCCTGTTGTTTGCCCAGCCTCCATTATTATGCCGCTCAGCAGGTCGCCTATTTCGCCGAGTTCATGATCAGCCTCTGGCATAAAGCTTGAAAGCCCAACTCTAACGGTTTTTAGAACGCCTACAGCGGGCGCCAAAGTTGTTATGACGTCTCCAAGCTCCGATACTGTGCGTAGTCTAAGAACTATCTGTTCAAGGGCGAGCCTCGCATTCATTATCATTTTCTCCATTTTCCGTATTTCAGCCAACTCGTTGGCGAAAACTTTTGCATGTTCCATATCATGCCTTGCATAGGCGTCGACAATCTTGGCAAATATTGACTTGTCTCTTTGGCTAAACCTTTCGCTGGCTTGGTCAAGCTTGTTTATCTGCAGTTCAATGCGTCTTGCAGCCATGTCAAGCCTAGGCTTCAACGGAGGCGGTGGCCTAACAGTCTCCTTTATACGAGTGGTCAAGGGTTGATCAGCATGCTTCCCTTCCCATTTTTTAACAAACTTCTCTGACATATACTAACCCTCAATGAGGGTGAATTAGCGTCTTGCTCTTACGTATTGTTAACATGCTGTGAATATGCTTGTATATATAACACGATTTAACTTCTGAAAAAGCGTTTTTGAGGCTTTAATTTTCCATTGAAAGATAATTCATTCCAGTTCTTGATAATAGACATGAATTTGTAGGTTAAGCCTAAAAGGAAGCTTTGGCTAGGCTTGCTTAGGTGAGTTAAAAATGGCTGGAAGATTAAAGATATTTGCTTTTATAGCCTTTTTAGGGTTTATTGCAGGAGTTATAGCCGACTTGACAGCCGAGTATGTGGTTCCGAAACTTTTAACAATTTTACCTGAAATCCTAAGGGTTAGGTATGTTCTTTCAGGATTTGCAGGCGCAGTCTTAGCGCTAATCATAGTGGCTATATGGGCTTGCGCTACAAGTTCTCCGAAATCCTAGAGTTCGTTCATGGTTTTTCTCACATGCTTTTAGATGTCGTATGACAAGTATTGAGAGGGTTGCCCAGAATGCTCCGAGCATATATCCACCTATAACATCGCTCAGCCAATGCGCGTTTAAGTATACTCTGTCGAAGCCTACTAAGGCAGCTAGAACAGCAAAAGCAACATTCAAAACAATTTTCACTTGAACATGCTTTAAATGCAGCCACGCAAAGTATGCGAGCAAGCTAAGATAAACAACGGTTGCTGATGCATGACCACTTGGAAATGAATAGCCAGTCTCCTGCAATAATCCGTTTAGCGGTCTAGATGAATGAACTAAAATTTTTGCTGTTTCAACACATAGGGCGTTCGCGCCCATCCCGCTGAGCAGGAGAACCCCTTCCGCTAAGAAGCGTTTGTAGAAAAGACATATGGCGGTAAACAAGGAAAGCACTAATAAAGTGTTGGTGTCGAAGGCGAAAGAAACCACCTCAGCTGTTATTGTTAAAAAGCTTGAATGTATGGATGCTGCCCAAGAATTTACGTATGCATCAACCTGTGTAAAGACAGTTCTTAACGCAGCGGCAAGCAGGAAAGCGCTTAAAAATAGGGCGCAGACAAATAACAATCGACGTGGGGCACTTGTAAACATGCGTAACCCCATAGTTTTCGACGGTTCAGCTAGCTTAATTCCTGTAAAGCCTTCAGCCTCTTCACTATGTTGGGGTGTGTTGAGAAAATCTCAATTATTTTGTCTAATGTTGTAACTTTTTGCGTTAAGATTTCTTGAACCAGCTTTTGCTTATCTGATGCTGACAGCATTATTGAGTCTGTTTCTACACGATCCGGATCTGTTATGAACAGGGCTTTGAAGGCGTTTAGTTGCTGCATCTGCTTCCTCGCCCTGCCCATGCTTCTCGTCGCGTGAACTATTTTTGCTAGGCCTACTGAAAGTTTCTGCGCTCCGTTGTCAACTATTAGGGCGCTGTGCCTGTCAGCGTAGTACTCGCGTAGGCGACTTAAATGAAGCGTGAAAAGGTTCAGGATCCATGAGAAGGCCATAAACCCTATGCCTAAAAGCCCAGCTTCCCCACCTTCATCCCTTTGCCGCCTATACATCGAAGATAGCATAAGCGAGTATCCAATGTAGTAGAATAGCGCTGGCAGCAGCGAAACAAACATCATTATTTGCACGTCTCTGTGCTTTAAGTGTCCAAGCTCATGGCCGAGAACAGCCTCAACCTCTCCATAATCAAGCGTTTTCAGTAGGCCGCTGGTTACTGCTACACGGTTTCCAGCGATGGGTGAGCCATAGGCAAAGGCGTTTGGAATTGGAATCTGCGCAAGCATCAGCCTAGGCTTTTTCAAACTGCTTTTTCTGCTTAGGTTCTCAACAATCTCATGAAGCTGCGGGTTTTCATTTTCAGGAATCTCACGTGTACGGTATAGAGCATCAATAATGTAGGGGGATATCAACCACTGAAACACATTGAAGGCCCCAACTAAAACGCCTAATGTTATAAGGTCTATGGAGCCGAATAGGCTGAGGATTAGCGCAAACACTAGCGTAGACAAGCCTATTATAACGGCTAAGGTTCCAACTATACTCAAGCGAAGTTTCCAGACGCTCGGCACTTCTTTCACCAAGTAACGTCTCACCAAACAAAACGTGCTTATATCTGTTACTCTTCACGTTTGCAACATTTCAATTAAATTTTGATAACATAACGCTTTATAGAATGAGCAGTGCGGGTGCAATTAATATTGCTGTTATGCTTGTCAGTTTCATGAAAATGTTTAAGGATGGTCCTGCAACATCTTTAAGTGGGTCACCTACAGTGTCCCCTATCACGGCCGCTTCATGGGTTGGCGTGCCCTTCACCCAGAACCTTCTTTCGACAAGTTTTTTAGCGTTGTCCCATATGCCTCCGCCGAAGGTAAAGAAAGGCGACAATAGGACTGAGGTTGCAAGTCCGCCAAGCAGCATGGCGCCTAAAGCGTATTTACCTAACACGAAACCGACGACTATTGGGGAGGCAACCGCCAACAATCCGGGAATCATCATCCTTTTTAAGGCATATTTTGTAGCTACGTCAACGCAGTGGGCGTAATCAGGCTTGGCTTTACCCTCAATAATGCCTGGGTTTTCCCTGAACAGTCTCCTAACCTCGTCAACCATTTGATAAGCCGTTTTCCCAGTTGCTCCAATAGCGAGCGACGAGAAGACGAATGGAAGGGCCGCGCCGAAAAGCAGCCCAGCTATGAAAATTGGGTTCAAAACGCCCAAGTCTGCTTGGTGAAGCCCAACTATTCTGCCATATGTAATGAACATGACGATTGTTGAAACTGTTCCAGAGGCTGTTGCAAAGGCTTTCGTGTAAGCCTTCGTCATGTTGCCTAAACCGTCAAGCTCCTCAAGGCTTTCAACGCTTGCCTCCGCCTTAGCCATTTTAGCTATGCCAAGCGCGTTGTCACATATGGGTCCAAAAGCATCGCTTGACATTATAAAACCTATCGCCAAGTCTGTTCCAATGTTCGCGCCTAAAACTCCGTAAATGGAGCCTGTTACTAAATAGGCGAAGATAACGGCAGCTAAAATGAATAGAATTGGCATGAATGGACTTTGAAGGGCGTAGGATAAGCCTGTTAAAATGTTTATGGCAGCTCCACGCTCAGAGGATTCAGCCACTCTTCTAACAACCCTACCATTAATACCGACATAATATTGCACGGCAACTCCAACGGCTAAGCTTGCCGCCAAACCGCAGACCACCGCATAAAAGACGCTGATATCCCCAATTGTTAATAAGCATGAGGCTAAAGTGCCAACAACACAGCACAACGCGGTTATGAGAAGCCCCAAATTAAAAGTTATAACAGGCCTAGTCCTTCTCCACACTTTCACGAAGGAAACGCCAACAATAGTTGCTAAAGCTCCAGATGCACCGAGAAGCAACGGAAAAGCTACGGCGCCTACTCCAAAACGGCTTAGAAGCAACGTGCCAAGTATCATTGCCGTAATATAGTCATCGCTTATCGACTCAAATAGGTCTGAACCTCTACCGGCGCAGTCGCCAACATTGTCCCCCACCAAGTCAGCAATAACAGCCGGATTGCGAGGATCATCCTCGGGAATGCGCTGCTCAATCTTGCCGACAAGATCCGCCCCAATATCAGCTGCCTTCGTGAATATTCCCCCTCCAAGCTGGGCGAAAAGCGCGGCAAGACTTGCTCCAAAACCGAAGCCGACAATTAAAGTTGGGCTCTTGTAAAATAGATAAAGTGTTCCAACACCCAGCAGGCTTAAGCCTACAACTGAAAGCCCCATAACGGCTCCTCCGCTGAACGCCAAAGCAAAAGCCTTCGCCAAGGAAGATTCAGCTGCGCCAGCTGACCGCACATTTGCCTCTACAGCTACACATAATCCTATAAAAGCGGCCAGCAGAGAAAGAAACGCGCCGAAAACAAAGGCAACGGCAACTCTCCACTCAAAAACCGAAAACGGAATGAGCACCAACGCTATAAAAACTGCAATCGTTTTGTATTGCCTTTTGATAAAAGCCCTCGTCGCAGTCCTAATATAACCTGCAACCTCAGCCATACGCGTGTTTTTAACAGGCTCCCGACGGATGCTCCACGCTAAATATGCAACGGCCAGCATGGCAAAGCTTCCAACAACAAGCGCAACATATATCAAATTCATACGCCACGCTTTTGCAGCCCTCAGCTTTCCCGTAACTCAAATAAACATATAGCACATCCTAAAAAGGCTACCGCCAAAGCTGCTCAAAAACGGACTGAAATTCCTCTTCTAAACATTGCCAGGAACTTCTAGGATAGCTCATCAGAAGGGTTGTAACAAACCTAAATAAGCAAAAATGTGCTTTAAATCCATTTTCAACTGTTTTTCCCACACTTATGCGTTCCCCCTGCTTTTGGCTTGACATCCATAAGGCTAGAACAAATAAGACAATAGCAATGCTAGCATAAAAATTAAAGGAAAACATCAACTTAGCAAAGGAGACTAACGCTCTCTCACTTCTTTTTACTAAATCTTTTCGCCAAGTAAGCCACTATAACTATTGCTATAATGGTGGGGGCGAGAAAGTACACATAAAAGTAAGGATTGCTTGGAGAAATCTGTATTTTGTAGAAAATGTTTTGCGTTAAACTTCTTCCTTCCTGCGTCCATGAAATTTGGAATTGGAGCCAATTCTCGCCAGTTGTTGCCAGTTCTGAGACATCTACATCGAAAATGGCTTTTGCCTCGTCGTTTGGATTTAATACTCCCAGAAAGCTTGTTGTCATTCCGCTAAAGGAGCTGCCAACCAATTTTATTACAACTTCTTTAGCCTCCACATTGCCTGAATTCTTAATTCCGATCTGAATTTTTATTCCTCTATCTCCAGGATGAATCTCTCTTGGGGAGATGTTTAAATAAACTATTTCGAAATTTGCTTTCTCTGAAATGAGTAGGGGTATGGTTAAGCTGGATTTCCCATCATCGTGAACCAACTCTAACTCTAAATTGTATAATCCAGGTGGAGTTGACTCCTCTATGTCTAAATAAAACCTGCATTCCACGGGAGTGTCTGGAAAAGCATTTCCAACGTATACGTTATCGCTTTTCGCCCAGCTTGGTTTAATGCCTTCAGGCAACTTTAATGTTGCGTTTAAATGAGTTGCTTCCTCGCTTCCAGTATTAACTATTATGGCGGTTAAAATTATGTTTAAGTCTCCTGGAAAAACTTTACTTGGCGTTTGGCAGCTTCGCTGTAAAGCGAATTCAACATTTCCTGTAATGATAAATCCGAAGTTATAAACTACTTCGTGAGAACTCAGGGATTCATCCATAAATATTGCACCAACCCTTAACGTGGCACCTGACACGCTTTTCGGAACATAAATTTTTACAGTTATTTCTCGGGATTCATTTGGGCCAAGCGTTTCAATCGTGTATACGTTGGATCCTACAATGGTCAGGTATGTGTTTAAGGGGGTTATCTGTAAAGTTATAGATAATGCATCACTGTCACCTTCATTTTTCACCATTAGCGTTACATTGTTGACGGCGTTTGAGCTCAGAGTTTCATTTAAAGGTTCAACCCTAATTATCGGGCCTGCTTGAGCATTGGCTTTATTGATTATTTTAAAAACGTTGCCGAATCCTATTGAAGCTGAGCTTAAGATTAAAAAGCAAGCAACTATTAAACAAAGCTTCCTTAAAATTTCTCGCCCCATTTCAATCTAACCTCTTCTTAAACATTATGATGCTTATGCTAACGGTTATTAACGCGTAAAGTATTAAAATCATTATTTCGCCAGCTAAATTGCTTAGTCCTAAGCCTTTAAGCATTATGGGTCGAAGGATCTCGTTAAAATGGTATAATGGTATGAAGTAGGCTATTATGGTGGCTGCTTTTGGCAAAGCCTGGACTGGCATAATTAAGCCGCTAAAGACTGCACTTATTATAAAAATGAATGAGGATGCTTGTTGAGCTTGAAGTTGACTGTTCGAGATTGAGGAAATCATCAGTCCAAGCCCTAAATTTCCTATCAGAAACAGCAATGAGGCCAAGAATATCTCAAAAAACGAGCCTCTAATCATGATCCCAAAAAACAATTTTCCAATTGAAAATATTAGGAAAAAGTCAACTATGGAAACTGTTGCATATGCTAAAAACTTTCCGAAGATTACTTCATAAGTTTTAATAGGCGAAACCACAAGCTGTTCAAAAGTTCCCCTTTCCTTTTCCCTAACAATAGAAATGGCGATGAGAGATACAGGTATTGTTTGAAGCACAAGCCCTATAACCGCAGGGGCAAAAAAGTCTATATTCTTTAATGTGGCGCCATACCTTACTATCCTTAATTGTTCAACCTTTAAGTAACTGCCTTTAAGTAACATTTTTTCATAGTTTTCAAGAACATTTTTCATGCCTGACTGAATTGCCTCGGAAAGGGTTGGGATCGAGCCATCTGTAATTACGGCTACATAACCAACGCTATTATTAGTTAAAGCTTCATAAAACCCCTTGGGGATTACGATAACTCCATAAACTTCACCGTTTTCGATAACCCTCACAGCCTCGTCTACGCTATACACATATTTCTTCACTTCAAACAAATTGTTCTGAAGTATAAGCTCTTCAAGTTTAACGCTAAGCTCATTTGCACCATCAAGATTTCCAATAGCTATCGGTATATGCTGGGTGCCTCCACCATAAGCGTAGCCGTACAAAAACATAACTATAACAGGCAATAGTATGGCTATCCCTAAAGATCTGCGGTCTCTAAGAAGCTGCCTCAATTCTTTCTCAACCATAGCAAAAATCCTTTCATACATTTGAGTCCGCCCCCGTTAATTTTATGAAAACGTCTTCTAGACTAAGGTTAACCACTCTAGTTGATAGGACATCCACATTTTCTTTCCTTAAAGCTTCAACAATTGCCGGCAAAGATTTTTCAGAATCCTTCACAACTATTAGGAAAGCGTCGCCGGAGGGGATTATTCTTAGAACATCATGGTTTCCGCTTAGTATGGCCTCCACTTTATTTATCGAGGTTTTAACTTGTAACTCAATTACATCACCGCCATAAATACTCCTTTTCAATTCAATTGAAGATCCTAACTTTATCAGGTTTCCATTATTCATGATACCTATTCTTGTGCAATTTTCAGCTTCATCCATATAATGCGTTGTAATGAGAAGAGTTATGCCTTTTCTATTCAATTCTCTAAAGTATTCCCAAAACCTCCTCCTCAAGGGAGGATCTACACCTGCAGTAGGCTCATCAAGTATAAGCAATTCAGGCTCATGCAGGAGGGCGCATGCCAACAAAAGCCTCTGCTTCATCCCTCCGCTTAACTTTCCAGCCTGCCTATTTCCAAATCGTGAAAGCTCCACGAACTCCAACAATTCTTTCGCCCTCCTCTCACGCTCAGCCCTAGGCAACCCATAGACTTTTCCATAAAACTCCAAGTTCTCCATCACTGTAAGATCTTCATAAAGCGAAAAACGTTGCGGCATGTAACCAATTTTCTGTTTAACCTTTTCAGGTTCTTTAACGGCATCATACCCATCTACGAAAATCTTCCCACTAGTAGGTTTTAACAAGCAAGCTATCATGCGAACAGTGGTGGTTTTCCCAGCCCCATTCGGCCCTAACAAACCTAAGATCTCTCCACGAAAAACTTGAAGATTTAGATTATTCACTGCAACAAAATCACCAAATTTTTTTGTTACATCAAAAGCTTCGATGATAAAGCCCAACTTTCCTCCTCTTTAAACGCCAATATGCTTGTTTTGTAATAAAAATTTCGTTCCAGTCAGACTCAGCATACGCAAAAATTTATTTAATTTTAGCTTTTTAATACGATTTTTTCCCTATGGTTGCAACATGTTCTTCGGGCATAGATTATGTAGGTTTCTCTTTTCGCATATTCCTTGAATACAATGCCACCATGTCTTCTGCATATTGGGCATCGCTTATTGCTGAGCGTGTTTCTGGCGAGCACGGCTTTATTTGCAAGGTCTATTGCTTCAAAGATATCTCCGGGGTGCCTGCCGAAAGCTGCCCTTCGCTCCTTTAATATGTTTAGAGCGATTTTCGCGATAATTCTTTTTAGTTGAAGGTGCTGAAGGTATGGATAGATGATTTTTGAACATTTCTTTTGAATTATTAGTCCGTAAAGGTTTCCACAGCGATAAACCCTATAGTCCTTTGATTGTTTAAAACTAGATTTTTTAAGATATGCGCATAGGAAAAGGGCTTCTTTGAGAGTTAACCCGTCCACAATTTCGACGTTCCCCATTCCTATATTAACATTTTCATCTCTAAGTTGGGATGCAGCTGCTCTTAGAGCATTTTCGTCAAGTCCATGAATTATCTTGAGTATTTTCCATAGCGCTTTGTCCAATTCACTTTCAAGGTTTGTATTGATGTGCATTTTAAACTCTTCCAGCTATTATGTCATCCATTCTTGGGAATGGTGGGCTTGGACCATACACTGAACATGTTCTGCCTGTTGGGCATACGTCTCGGCAGTAGTTGCATGTTAAACAAAGTTTTTCTTTCTCAGGGAATATTGCCACGCGCCTGTTGACTCCTCTCCCAACGAATCCTATGGCGCTGTCCCAGTTTGCTTCAATACATCGGCGCACGCATAATCCGCAAAGGATGCACCTTGTAGGCTCTATTTCGGGAAGTAGTGGGCGGAATCGTGATAAGTTTGCACTATATTCGCTGGCCAATGCGCGCATTTTCCCACTGACATCCTCCCCAGCCGAGGCTGCAGCCAATTCAAGTAAAATTTTCCTCAACTTGTTGATTTTAGGAGACTTTGTAATAACTTCTAAACCTTCCTCCACCGGATAGCAGCATGAAGCAACCACTTGAGCCCTCCCCTTCCGCTTAATTTCAACGCTGCAAATTCGGCATGCACCGTATGGCTCTAGCCCCTCATGATAACATAGAGTGGGTATTTCAATGCCCGCCTGCTTTGCCGCTTCCAGAATGGTCATGTCTTCCTTCGCTTTAACCTCTTTCCCATCAATCTTCAATGTTATAACCATGCTCATCCACCTATTTACCTCTTCGAACAGGCTTAATTCCTATTGGAGGCGGAATTGGCTCTCCGGAAAGTTTCTTAACAGCATTGAAATGACAGATTTGATAGCAGGTTCCACATTTTATACACTTCTCCTGGTCGATCCAGTGAACTTGGTCTTTGTCTCCATGAATTGCGCCTGCTGGGCACTCCCTTAGACATAGCATACACGCTTGGCATTCTTTAGGGTCTATATAGTAATTTATTAAGCTCTTGCAAACTTTAGATGGGCAACGTTTTTCCTTTATATGTCGGGTCCATTCATCGCTGAAATACTTCAGTGAAGTTAAGACAGGATTTACCGCTGTTCTACCCAAGGCGCAGAGTGAAGCATCCCTCATTGCTTCAGCAATTTCTTCAATTGTTTGTATATCCTCTTCTGTTCCTTGCCCTTCGCATATTCTGTTTAAAATTTTTGAGAGGACCCTCAACCCCTCTCGGCATGGAATACACTTGCCACACGATTCCCCCAACAGGAAGTCCACGAAATATCTAGCCGCATCTACCATGCAAGTTTCTTCATCCATAACCACCATTCCTCCTGAGCCCATCATTGATCCGAGCTTTGTTAGTTCGTCGAAGTCTACTGGTGTGTCTAGGTGTTGTTCTGGTATGAATCCTCCTGATGGGCCTCCTGTTTGGACTGCTTTAAACTTCTTTCCACCCCTTATTCCGCGCGCGCGATCTTCTAGGCTTCGCTCAGAAGGGTATTATGAAGGGTGGATGAGTAAAGAGTTGTTTGAAAGGGAACTCAGCAAAGTTGAGAGGTATATAAAGGATGTAGAGGAACTTGCCAAGGTTGTCTCTGGAAGACTCAAAGAACTTGAACCTGTGATTGAGAAAAGTTCAAGAAAAATGGAAAGAATAACTCTCATGCAAATTTCAAGTTAAACTTTCATTAAATTTATTCTTAATTATCGATAACAGAATATCTGCAAGTGAGAACAGAATATAATTGAAATAAGTTAATTGCGTAATGGTGAGGTGCTGCTACTTTAAGTTTTAAACTATAATGTTTGATCTTGAGATATGTTTATTATAATGCTAATAAGCTTTAATAGAATCATTAGAATGAAAATGTCATGCATTAAAGTTGAAGGTTGCGAAACGTGAGCGAAACACCTGGAGAAGCTTCTGATTATGTTCAATCAAAATTCGACCAGATAACCTCAATAGTTACTTCATTTTTCCAAGTTGAGGAGTCGTTGTTGGATCGCGGTATCCCTACATATTACCTCAAGCAACCTCAAGAAACTAAAACCGCGTTTATCGCCCTTCTCAAAAAGTTGGAAGAAACTAATTTTATGGCGGTATTGCGGAGGGTCGATAATCGTGTAATTTTGAAGGTTTTTCCGAAACCTCCTGTTAGAAGAAGCAGCACAATGATAAATCTGATTTTGTTTTTGGCGACCGTTGGAACAACTTTTGCTGCAGGATATTTTCTTTCAGAGGGCTTAACTGATCCTGTTTTGGGCGGGGCAACATTTACTATTGCGATTATGGGGGTTGTAGGGGTTCATGAAATGGGCCACAGGTTAGCTGCTGTAAGAAGAGGGGTGAAAGCAACATTTCCATACTTTATTCCAGGGCCACCGCCTTATGGGACATTTGGAGCTGTGATTGTGCAGAGGGATCTGCCTGCAAACAGGGATGCATTATTTGACATTGGGTCAAGCGGTCCAATAGCAGGCTTCATTGTGGCAACTCTGGTTATGGCTATAGGCATGACCATGGCTATTCCAGCGAAGCCTCCGCCAGAAGGCTACACAATTCTACCCTCACCATTAATCTCTATAATACTTGGACACCTCCTGCAACTGCTTAATCTTCTGCCACCTCCACCACCTTCAGGTCAGCTTCTCTTCATGCACCCAGTTGAGTTTGCAGGATGGGTTGGCATGATTGTAACAATGCTTAACCTACTTCCAGTAGGCATGCTTGACGGCGGACACATCGCAAGATGCATAGCTGGAAACAAAACCAGGCTTGCACTTTCAGCCCTCTCAATAGCATTACTATTCCTAGAAGGCTTTTGGCTCATGGCCATACTAGTCCTATTTCTGGCTTTAAGAGGACACCCAGGCCCCCTAGACGACGTTTCAAAACTGTCAAAAACCAGAAAAATAACAGCTTTATTCATCATTTTAATTTTTATTCTGTCATTTCCCATCTCATATTAGCCTTTAACCGAAAACTTCCAAACTGTACATATACACGCGCATTTTTCCCCGTTTGGGGAGGTCTCCCAGCAGAAAACCCCATTTTTTCCTTATACAGCCTTTATAGCCCTCCCACAAAACGAGCTCACGATTCCATGAAGCCTCTAAAAGCTCTAAAATTGTAATTTGAAGTTATGTTTTTATAGGATTGCATCGCATTTCAGATGTATTAGAGGAGAGATATTGTGTTAAAGTTAGGTGCAATTCGATTGATTGTCTTTGTTATTGTTTGTTTGCTCAGCTTGTCAATGTTTTCTATGAATGTTTCTAATGTTTTAATGGGTTTACCTGATGTGGTTGAGGCTATTACTGTTGGGGAAGAGCATTTTATTAATGTTCCCTTTTATTACCAGGTGAAAACCTACTATTGTGGTCCTGCTGCACTTCAAATGGTTTTTGACTATTTCGGCGAGAATATTTCTCAGTTTGAGATTGCTGAAGTTGCGCGGACAGTGCGCTATGTAACTTATACTGACGAGTTAAGGAGGGCAGCCCACTTCAGCAACATGAGCACCTCTATGGGAAGCGAGATGGTTGAAAACATAACCGGATATTCAGCGAGGAAGCTTGGATATGCCGCTTTTGAAATGTTTGACATGACATTGGATGATTTAAAGGCCCTTATAAACAGGGATTTTCCGGTAATCCTGCTGATGAGGTGGGTTCCAGAAGAGCCTTATGGTCATTATAGGGTTGCTGTAGGCTATAATGCCACGCACATTTTCTTACACGACCCATGGAACAATGTTCGGTGGGGTGGAGACTACGGCGGCCCATACCTCCCCATGAACTACACGTTCTTTAACGAAATGTGGGATTATTCTGGCCACTGGGGCTTATTTGTTTCCCCCTGGAACGTTGAAGTTGAGGTGCCAAGCAACGTTTATGTCGGCCAAAGTTTTACGGTTACAGCCACAGTATCCTACCCATGTCCTCCCAAGACTCCAATTTACATTTACGAAGCTTCCTCATGCAACGCAACGATAATCTTGCCTGAAGGTTTAGTTCTCGCTGAAGGAGAATCGCCAACTAAAAATCTTGGAGTAATCTATGCAGGCAACAATGTTCAAGCTTTTTGGAGGATTAAAGCCGAGCATCCCGGAAACTATTCAATAATGGTTGAGGCGGAGGGAATAATTTCCGGATATGTTGGAGGAAAGCCTGATGTTGGTCCAGACTATCAGTACGAAGATAGAATTGGCGGTTATGGTTCAGCCTTTGTTAACGCAGAGGTGGCCTCGCACATCTACATCGACTCCATCCAACCGGCTGAAGGCGCCCCTGGAACAAGGGGCATCATTAATGGTGGAGGAGCTACTCCGAATGGTACCGTTGTTGCCTTACTAAGCGGGCCAGTTAACCAAACTGTTGTTGTCATAGGCTCAAATCTTTTGAGAATTCAAGAAAACGTCACAATCGTGGTTAACATGACTTTAGGATGGACCGTTGCTGACGCTAATGGCTACTGGTCTATACCATTCACAGTTCCCAAAGTATCGCCTGGAGAATACACAATATATGTTATAGATAATGGCACCCTTACAAGCGACTCGGCAAAATTCAACGTGCTACCAGCCACTCCAACACAGATAAAAATTGAATACGTTAGTCCAGCGGAAGGTTATTCTGGAACAAGGGTGTTTATCGCTGGACATGGGGCAACCCCAAAGGGCAGAGTTGAAATCTATTTTGACCGTTTGAATGTAGCAAATACAGAAGCCCTTGGTGATGGAGGTTGGTCAGCAAGTTTTAATGTTCCAGATGTCAGCCCGGGAAATTACACGATTTTAGCCTTGGACGTTATCTCCGGCACCTCTGACAGGGCGCTGTTTAACGTGTTGGAAACTACCCCACGAAACGTTGGAGTTAAGGAAGGCGATTGGGCAAAGTATAACATAACTGTAGACTACTCAACAAATGACCCTAATCCGCCCATCACTTTACCGAGCACAATTGTTGACTTAGACTACTTAATGATAAAAATAGTTTCAGTAGCTAAAACAAACGTCACTTATGAATTTGTTTTATGTTATAAAAATGGAACAGAGCAGAAAAGCATTTCATGGATGGACATAGCCACAGGCTTAACATGTCCTGGATTTACAATATCCTATGGCCCAATCATCGCATCAAACTTAACAGCAGGCGATAAAGTGTATCTTAACTATTATGCTCCAACAATAAACTCGACGTTTACAGCCTTATACGCGGGTTTAGAAAGAGAAGTAAACTCTCTTCAATTGAAATCCAACATAACATTACCCACCAACTACAAGTCCATAGCAGAATTAACAATCAACTGGGACAAGGTGAGCGGCATATTATGCGAACAGAGGGCTAATGCAAGCTACATCAACGTGGAAAAAGGATACGAAACTAACATGTTCCTCCGAGCAGTCATTTTAGAAACAAACATTTGGATTAAGCCATCAGTATACATGTTTAATGTTACATGGGAGAACGAAACTTACCCAATAATCGTTCTCAGCAATTCAACGGTTTCGAATATAACCTTCAACCAATCAAAGGCTCAAATATGCTTAACAATAACCGGTTCTCATGGAACAAAAGGGTATTGCAACATAACGATTCCCAAAGACCTCCTAAAAGGCCCATGGACGTATATTATGGAAGGCGAGAAACCAACAATTATGAAAATAGAGGAGGGTGAAAACGAGACTTGCAGCTTCATATGCTTCACGTATATCCATTCAAGCACTTTTCAAATAATTATCCAAGGAATATGGGTTATAATGGAGTTTCCCTCAACCATAACTCCATCGCTTATATTACTCTCAACGGGGGGAATAGTCTTTCTAATTAGAAAATTAGCCAAAAGATTAGAATGATAAGGAAAGCAAAAAGACTGAACATTTAGGTTCGTCTGGCCCATTTTGGCCGTCGCTCATAAACGCGCGCGCAAAGAGCTGCCATATGTTCCAAAAGCGTGAAGATTCCATGGTCCAAAACATAGACCAGTAGCCGGATTCATCATAATTAGGGCGGCAACACCGTGGTAATCGTAAGGGTAGGTGGGTGATTTGGTGTGTCCAACCCCTATGAATTCAACCCTATACTTGTTCGTTTTCGCCGTGAAAGTGGCTGAATCATACGTCAAGTCGCTTGGTCCTTGGTACGGCTCAGAATCCAAGTCGTCTAGCCAGTAAATCCTCACCTTTTGCTGTCCAATTGTAGGTTTTGGAAACTTGACCTGAAATACTATGCGGTTAGAAGCGTTAAAATTCGCCCATGGGTCAGCTAACCCTCTGGGCACATCAATTTTTTGACTATGCCATGTTATCTTATCCCAAACTTCGTATTGGCATGGCGAGGGAGAAAGCGGTCCATCATCCCCGTTTTCGGTGGCGTTCACCCTAAACTGCTTAATTGGTATGCGCGCGCGGAATGCTGAACTCTCTGCCAAGGAACAGTGTTAGGGTGTTTGGAGACGGGCCAATCAACAGCCTCAAAACAACTTTCCTCAAAGTCAGGAAACGCTTGGCGTATAAGCTTCAAAACCCAAGGCTGCTACAGATAGGCTTCCATACGCTGCGGCATTGGAAGGCCACAATGCTTTATCACCAAACGAAGGACATCCTATATGTCAAGCGATTCTTGGGACACAAGGAAGTCCGAAACACTGAAATCTACATAACAATTGAGGAGACAATGTTCCAACAGTCAAGCGATGAGTTCACTGTGCGTGTAGCAAGCGCGCCCGACGAGATTAAATCGCTGCTTGAAGCCGGCTTCGATTATGTATGCGAGAAGGATGGACTGCTCTACTTCAGAAAGAGAAAATAAGGGGCTAACAAAAATTTAGAGTGGCCGAGGTCAGCGTAGGGTGGCCGAGGTGAGGTAGCCTGGAAGCCTACGGGCCTGTGGAGCCCGGCGCCCGGGTTCAAATCCCGGCCTCGGCCCCATGATTATTAGCGGGATTGAAGGTCTTTTAAATTTCTTTAGCGCCCAATGACTGGTGATTAAAAATCGTGTTTCGCTAAGACTAATAGGTTAGAGTTACTCTAATTGTTAGTGGGTTAGATGAAAGTGGCTGAAAGGAAGCGACTTGTTTTCCCGTTTTCGGCTATCGTGGGATTGGACAAGCTTAAGCTGGCAATTCTAATTAACGCTATTAACCCCAAAATTGGCGGTTTGCTAATTAGGGGACCTAAAGGTTCGGGGAAAAGCACTATTGTAAGGGCTTTAGCTGATATTCTCCCAAAAATAAGTGTTGTTAAAGACTGCCCGTTTAACTGCAATCCCTATGATCTTTCTAACATGTGCCCGAAATGTACTGAACGATGGATGAAAGGAGAAAATCTGCCAGTAGAAGAAAGGGACATGGTTGTTGTCGACTTGCCTCTGGGCTCAACTGAGGACAGGGTTATCGGAAGTTTGGACGTGGAGAAAGCAATCAAGTATGGAATAGAAGCCCTGGAACCTGGAATCCTTGCAGAGGCAAATCAGAACATTCTTTACGTGGATGAAGTGAACCTTCTGCCAGACCACATAGCTGACGACCTATTAGACGCTGCTGCAACAGGATGGAATATTGTCGAAAGAGAGGGGATATCCGTCCGCCATCCATCACGTTTCATATTCATAGGAACCATGAATCCCGAAGAAGGGGAACTAAGACCACAACTTTTGGATAGGTTTCCACTGTCAGTAACTGTCGAGAGAATAACATCCGTTAAGGAACGAGTGGAGGTAGTGAAAAGAAACTTGGAGTTTGAGGCGAACCCTGAAAAATTCTACGAAAAATACAAGCCTCAACAGGAGGAACTCCGCAGAAGAATAATCCAAGCGAGAAAAATTCTCGAAAGCGTAGTTATCCCAGACTATCTTTTAGAAGGAATATGTAAGGCATGTCTGGAATTGAAAGTTGATGGATTACGCCCAGACATAGTCATCGCCAAAGCAGCCGCTACACTGGCAGCGTTTGAAAATAGAACAGAAGTGATGCTTAACGATGTTCTTGTAGCTGCAGAACTTGCCCTCAGCCACAGAACAAGAGAAGGCGGATTCCTAGAGCCAGCTTCGCCTCATGAAATCAGAGAGGTCTTCACAGCCACCATTAAGAAAGTTTACGAATTCGAGAAAACAGGGGAAGCTGCAAAAGAAGATATAGAGAAGAGGAAATTTCTAAAGGGGAAAGCTATATTTTGGGCTAAAAAGGAAGCCACGGAAAAGGAAGAGGAAAAAGCGACGAAGCAAAACTTCATAAATAAAGCTCGGGCAAAATGGTTTGAATTTCTTTTCCGCTTAAACAGACTCTTGGGCGGAATATTTTTCGGAATTGGGAAAAAGTTAAAGAAAAGTCCAAAAAAGGCTCCGATGACAGAGGGCTTCCAAATAGGTTCTCAAAACCTTAAAGGAGAAATCTACGAAGAGGAAATCAAAAAGAAAAAGGGTGAGTTAAAAGGCATTCCAACCGTTGGCAGAGCACTTGAACAACGTGATATTTCAAGCGGGCACCCGATAATTCTAAGCTCGGGGGATAAGCTTGCTTCTTCATCAAAATTTTTTCTAAAAATGAGAGAAATAAAGGCAAGGGGACGGAATCCCGTTGCTGGAAAACATGCCCAAACAGTGACAACGGTTCGTCGAGGTAAACCGTATGGATGGACTTTCCCTAAGGGAAAACCTGTTGACATTTATTTGCCTGCATCGATTCGTGCAGCGGCAAGAAAACAGAAAATGAGAAGCAAAGACCCACATTTGGCTTTAAAGCTTTGCTTGGAAGATATTCGTGAAAAATTGAGACTTTACAAAGCCCCCGTAACATTGATTTTCGTCGTGGACTTGAGCGGTTCAATGCTTTTAAACTTGGAATCTGTTAAGGAGGCACTTTTAATGCTTCATAGCGAAGCCTGTAGGTTGCGCGACCGTGTTGGGGTGGTTGCCCTAAAAGACACTGGGGCGGTTGTCGTTCAGCATCCAATAACCAACTTAAGGACTGTGGCGAAGAAACTATTAGACCTCCGCATAAGCGGTTTTACACCCCTAGCTGCTGGAATGCTTAAAGCATGGGAAGTTTTAAAGGAAGCAAAGCGAAGAGATCCATCTATAATTCCGGTCATGGCTGTAATAACTGATGGGTGTGCAAACGTTCCCCTTAAAAGGGACCCAGAAACCGGTGAATTTAGACATATAGAGGAAACACGCATAATTGTTAGAGAGTATGAAGATATAGCTATTGAAGATGTCACGTCTGTTTCAAAAATGATTAAGCGAGAAGGAATACATACAATAGTCATAAACACAAACCCCCACTTTTACGGACGAGAAACATATGGATTTATCGTCACGAAGATGATTGCTTCAATAACTGGTGGAAGCCATCATGAAGTTGGCAAATTTACAACACGAACCGAAATGGTTCAGGATATAATTGCGAAAATAAAAGAAGACCAAAAGAGAATACTTTCTGAGAAAGATGTAGTTAAACCGGTGGCTTAATCTTCTTCTTTGCGTTAATGCCTTCCTTCATCCACTTTTCAAATTCTTTTGACGGAGGCCATTCAGAAAACAACTTCTTTCTTGAAGCTTCAAGGAGAACATTTTCCTTGCCTAAATACTCGGCAGCTGTAAGAATTCTGTTCCCTGCTTTTTGAGCTTTTTTAAAAACATTAACAGTTTTTTCACGCCAATTTTCATCTCTTAAAACGTGATGTTCCAAAATTGTGCAAGGCACCAATTCGGCAATTCTTCCGAGATTTTCCAAGCCTATTTGAATTAGCTTTTCATCAACTCTGAAGCCAGCTAAATACAATGGTGGACCTCCGATCATGAGAAGTTGAGGCTTTTCCATTAAAATTAGCTTAAGCGTTTGTGCAGTCATTGGGCCTTGAACATCTGGAGCCATAAGGAATTTTTCATCTTTGAACTCTATTGTTGTCATTAGAACCCATCCTAGGGCTGAGTCTTCTGAGCCGTGGAAAACGGGCTCTGAAAATTTTATTTTAGTTTCCCCAAAGTTGAAGCTTTTATCATCGGCTATTTCAAGCTTTTTGGCGTACTTTCCACCTGTTTTCTGGAAAACCCATCCTCTGCGCCTTTGGCTGAAATTGATTTTCTCTTTTGGATTTTTAATTAATACTATTTTGTCCTGGTAGATTTGTCTGGCTGTTTCGTCTTTTTCTGTCCAGTTGCACAGCCAGTCTTCATAGGAAGGCGTATGATGGTCGAAATGGTAGTGGCTTACCGTCACCACTTCGGATTTTTCCGCTGCTTCCGCTATCTTTTTTCTGGATTCAATTATGGCTTTAAACTCTAATGGGTGTGGAGGCAAACCATAACGGTTTGGGCATAAGGAAACCCCGGCATCCAAAAGAACTTTAACGTCTGGAGTTTCAACATATGTGCACATTGACCTAACGCCTAAACTTTCCGCGGCAATGGGCACAACCTTAATGTGCTTAAGCATAGGCTTTCAACAGCTAACATGAGTTTTGGCTATAACTTTTTATCCAAGTCGTGCATTTTAGTTTTGCATGGTGGGCGATGACGACTCTGGCCCCGCTGAACCATGATTGGGATCTTGAGTGCGGGAGCCCGCCAATCACACAGCATTAGCCTTATTTTAAATTGCAGTGAAAACGGCAAATGAAAAATATAAATGCATGCATAAGTTTGTCGGTGGCTCGAACTTGGTCTGGTTATATGAGAAGACTGTTCCCATACCGCCAGAGGAGTATGTTAGAGTTGATCATGAATCTTTGAAGAATTTTGTTGCTGCCGTTCTATCCTCCCATAGTGTGCCTAAAGAGCATTCGCGGACAGTTGCTGACGTGCTTGTGACGGCCGATCTCATGGGGATTGAAAGCCACGGTGTTCAAAGGCTTAAGCGTTATACCGTGGGCATTCAAGTGGGCTCGGTGAATCCTAAGGCTAGAATGACGGCGGTAAGGGAATCCGCTTCAACAGCGTTGATCGATGGGGATGCTGGACTGGGACAAGTGATTGCTTACAACGCGATGGAGATTGCCGTCAAAAAAGCTGGCGAGGTTGGAGTTTCCATTGTAGGCGTTAGAAACAGTCACCACTTCGGCATAGCCGGTTATTATGCGCTTCAAGCCGTTAGGAGAAACATGATTGGCCTAGTTATGACCAACTCGGAAGCTTTAGTGGCTTATACGCATACTGTGGGTAGAAATGTTGGCACGAACCCAATAGCCGTGGGGTTTCCAACAAAAAATCCGCCGCCAATGCTGTTTGATGCGGCGACAAGTGTTGTTCCAATAGGAAAGATAGAAGTCTACGCCAAGGAGGGGAAGAAAATACCATTAGGCTGGGCAATATCTCCTGAAGGTAAACTTTTAGACGATCCAAAAGAGGTTCTAACAAAAAAAGGTGCACTGCTTCCACTCGGAGGCCTTGGCGAAAACTTTGGGGGACACAAAGGAGCCGGTTTAGCCCTTGTGGTAGACTTATTATGTGGTGTATTAACTGGAGCAGGCTACGGTAAAAACGTGAAACATACAACAGAAAAAGGGCGCGCCAACGTTGGACATTTCATGATAGCCATAAACATAGAAAAGCTAACACCAATAGAAATCTTCCTCGAAAGAATTGAAGAATACAAGGGCTACGTGAAAAGCTTAACAAAAATATCTGAAGACGCTAGAGTATGGATTCCAGGAGAAAAAGCATGGTTAACCATGGAAACTAGAAAGAAAATTGGGATACCTATCCATAAAAACATAATTAAAGAACTAAAAGAAGAAGGAGAGAAAGCCGGGGTAGAATTTAACGTTAAAATTTTAAAGAAAACAGCCTAAATTCAAGTAAGCCATAAACTATATTATCCTTCAAAATCTTCGGGTTTCTCCCAAAGCTCTAGCATTTCCTTCTTGAGCTCCCTGCGTTTTCTATGGAGGAACTTGTAAACTGTTGCGTGTTGTCGTCCTTCAATCAGCATTTGGATGGCTTCCCTTGCAACTTGGGCTTGCTCAATCTTCCCAATTATGCTTACGGTATGTCCGTAAACTGCTATGTGAGTGTCGGTTAACTCCTCTATTATTCTCCTTGTTTTGCCATCCATGCCTATTATTCGCCCTTTCACCCGTCTTATGTCGGATTCTGATCTTCCGAAAATTATTCGGAGATCTATGATGTCTAGGACTGTTTCCTCATCTCGGATTAGCCTAAAAGCGTGTTCTGGTGAGAATCCTCTTCCGATGGCTGTTACAACGTCTTTGGCCCTTAAAAGGACCGACGGGTCTTCAACGTTTTCAGCCAGCGTTATTGTGACGCCGCCGGTGTCGCTTTCTATTTGAAGCTCTACTGAAAGCATTTTTTCAATAGCCCTTTTAGTCTCTCCTTTAGGCCCTATCAGCACGCCGACGCGTTCTTTCGGTATCCTAACAAAAGTGCTAGGCTTGGCCACTTCCAGTAATCACCCTATAAAACTCGTTTGACGGAAGGACTTCAACGCCTAAACGGCTGAAAAACCTGTTAATGTTGGCTATGTCCCTGTTTAGGAGGAAGTCCGCCATGGGATGGGAAAGCGGAACCGCCTGCGACATGTCGAAGAGCACTGGGCGCCCCTTCCACATCATTATGTTATATTCGCTTAGGTCTCCGTGGACAAGCTCCGCCTTCTGGTAAAGGCGTTTAAGATAGGTTATAAGCATCTTATAAATTCTCTCCGGGTTCTCTGGAGGCTGCTCCTTCATGGATGGGGCGCTTACACCATTTTTACCTATAAACTCCATTACGAGAACGTTGTTTCTAACAGCTATGGGTTTTGGCACCCTAACCTTAGCGGCTAATGCTTGCTCCAAGTTTTTGAACTCCTTCTGGGCCCATGCAAAAATTAGTGAGCGGGTGTCACGTTTCACACCTTTAAACCGAGGGTCACCTTCAATGTATTTTAGCATTCCCTTTCTGAATTCTGCTGAAACCGTCAAATAGATTTTTATTGCTAACTCGTTTCCAGCCTTGTCCCTTCCCCAGTATACTCTGGACTCTTTTCCAGCCTTTACAACCCCGTAGATTCTGTCTATCGTTCCGCTGTTCATGAAGTCGTATATGACCATGAGGGTTGAACGGTCAAAAACCTCCTCTAAAACCTCGTACTCTTCGCTTCGTTTCTCCTTCATTAACTGTTCAGTTTCGTATTCCTTCTCCTCTTTGTGAAGCCTTTTCTCCACACGTTCTCGAAAAGCCAATTTATAGTCCTCATCCAGCTATTGAATCGTCAAGTAGCCCTTCTTGCGGAGCCACTCGGCTTGCGCATGCGTATAACGCCAAATCACGTCCCCGCGAATGTTAGACTGAAAATCCCAAGGGGAAACTAGGACAACATCACCCTCGCGAATCCAAACACGTCTCTTCATCTTACCCCTTATGCGGCAAAGCCGCTCATTTCCATCCTGACACTTCACGAGGACACGGTCAAAACCAAGAAGTTTTACAGCTACACCTAAGACGTCATTGCCCGAAGGCAGTACCATCTCGCTTAACTCTTCCTCGCTTATGACCTTCTTCTTCCCCAACTAAGCACCTCAAAGCATCCAGCATTAAACGCTCTATTAAAAGAACACCTTCTCCCTTAAAAGCATGTATGCTCATATCCAAAGCCTTTCTTTAACAGAACTCAAAATCTCGGAAAACCCTTTCACTTTATTGATAGCTGTTATAATAGCCTTTGTCTTCCTAACTTTTCCGTTTAACCTACTCCGCTACATTAACACAAAATGATGCCCAAACATGGGCTGATTTTACTCAAGCAGTTTTTCTTTGCCTTCTCATACTCCTCCTTTGTTATTGCGCCCGTATCGAGTAGTTTTTTGAGTTTTTCCAGCTTATCAGCAATGGTTTCCGTGACTGGTTGTTGGGGTGAAGGTATGGATGTTCTTTCCGCCATCTTTTCCACAGAGGTTGCAATTTTTTGCTGCTGGAAAACTTCTCGCCACTCTGTCAGCTTACCCATCAATATCTCCCTTGCTTTTCCAGGTTCTGGTATATCCCAGAACATGTTTCCCCTTCCTTTAACTACAGTTGGGGAGACTCCTCCCCCTCCTATGATTACTCCTCTGCCAGCTGCCGCCCCACCTCCAACGTACCCGACCTCAAGCCCTGTGGAAGTGATAAACACAAGCGAGCCACAATTGAAATATCTCGCAAGAATCCCCAGCATCACGTGAACATCCCTGATTTGGTCAAAGGTTATTTCCCTAACATAATTGCCAAAAATCCATGACTTTTCAATACGAATAGATTTATCTGTTATAAAATACGTGAAAGCCCTCTTGTTGAAATAGTAAAATATGAAGAAGATGAAGGAGAAGGCCAGCCACAACGGAATAAGAAGCGGAAAATACACGAAAATAAAGGTCAACAATATGGTAGCCACTATAAACGTGCAAACAAATTTTACAATGGTTTTCTTTAGAAATGGCTTAGCACTCCATAGAACAGACAAACAATCACCAAATTAAAATTATTAAACACCATTATTTAAGGGTGAAGAACAATAAGGTAACGTCCTTTTAAGTTTACATTTTGCCTAAAGCTTCACTATTTAGCAAAATAAAGAATTCGGTAGACTTCTCCGCAAGCTCCTTCTTTTTCTGTTTTCCAGCCTTGTGGAAGTTGAGCCTTTCGACGGAATTCGCGTAAACTTTAATCTCGTTAAAGTTTATTTTTCACAAGATTTTTATTCCCGTTATCCGCGAAATCGGACCCGAAGTTAAGCTTAATTGTGTTTGTCAGAGGTTTCATCCTTTTGCCAGATGACAAGCCACAATATGATCTGCTGTTACAGCTTTTAATTCTGGTTCCTCTTTCATGCATATATCTTCAGCGAATGGGCATCTCGGGTGAAAACGGCAGCCAACAGGAATTTTTATGGCTGATGGCACTTCGCCTTTAAGCTCCATTATCTTCCTTTTGCGTTCTGGATTTGGAACGGGTATGGCTGAAAGTAACGCTTGGGTGTAAGGGTGCATGGGGTTTGAAAATATCTCCCTCTTATCGCCCATCTCTACGATTTTTCCGAGGTACATTATTGCTATTCTGTCAGAGATGTATTTGGCTATTGCCAAATCATGAGTTATGAAAAGATAGGTGAGCTGTAAAGCCTTTTTAAGATCTAACATTAGGTCAATTATAGTTGTTCGGAGAGAAACGTCAATCATGGAAACTGGTTCATCTGCGACAATAAATTCTGGTTCCAAAATAAGCGACCTTGCCATCGCTGCCCGCTGTCTCTGTCCTCCACTTAGTTGATGAGGATATAAGTCTATGAACTGTTCTGGCGGCGTCAAGCCAACACGTTCCAGCATCGCCAACACTTTCTTCCGCTTTTCTTCACCCGTGGCCAACCCGTGGATCTCAAGCGGGTGCCCTATTGCTTCTCCTATCTTCATCCTCGGATTAAAAGAAGCGTATGGGTCTTGGAAGATTATCTGCATTTTTCTTCTTAGGAGCCTTAATTTTTCCGAATCTAGCTTTGTTATCTCTTGGTCTTTGAAAAACACTTTTCCGGATGTTGGCGGAATAAGCCCTAGTATAAGTTTTCCAGTGGTGGTTTTTCCACATCCACTTTCACCAGCCAAGGTGAAAACTTCACCCTTTCGCACGGAGAAGGTTATGCTGTCTACTGCATGGACAAAGCTTCTGGTGCGCGTTAACAATCTCTCTAGAAAGCTCTTTTCAACTGGAAAATACTTTTTCAAGTTTTCAACTCTTACAATTTCAATGTGATTCATTCCACCATCCCTTTTAGGCGTGTACGATAGCAGATTTTTTATATTCATCCTTCCAACTTTTCCATTAATTTTATAGCTTTTCTGTTTTGATGTTTCTATGGTGGTTATAATATGCGGAGGCTAAAGCTTCACTATTTGAGCGTGGGGAATACCCTCTATGTTTAGAATGGCTTCTGGGTGAACGTAGCCCTTTTCAATGGCTTTCTGCACTATGTTTTTTCCAATCATGTTAACGATGGTTGAGTTTTCTATCATGGCTATGGCTTCTTCAAGTTCCACTTCTGCGCCTTTGTAGAATTCTTCTGTCACATGGAAGACAATTTTTCCTTCGCGTAATGTTTTGCCAAGAATTTCGGCATCGCAGATGGACAACAATACATGATTTCCGATTTTCCGGATTTTCATGTAGCACTTCAATTTTTAAACGCTCACAGATGGCGAACAGAGGATTTTGCACCGCAAGCCTCGCATACTAGGAAGGATAAGCGTTTCTCCTTAACAATTTTTGTGTCTGGACGCTTGCATACTGGACATATGACAAAGGTTTCCATATACCTTTGCAGAAGCCTTTCAACGGTTTCTCTTGGAAACTTGCCCTGAAAAATGACTCGGGACTCTTGCATTATTGCGGCTGTCGCCAATTCTCCTGCTAAAAATTTTAAAATGTGCTGGGGGTCCCGGTTCAGTGTTTCGGCAATTTCCTTAAAGTTATGTATTATTGTGCGCATGCCCACAACTGTATAGTGAAGGCTTGGAATTTCCAATCTCTCCCGTTTTGAAGTTATTTCAGGAAGTTGGGAACGCGCCCTCTTAAGCAATGCTTCATAGTCATATTCCATTAGCTGATGCTCCAAAAGAAACATGAAGAAACCATTATATTTAAAACTTAATGCACAAACGTGTTGTCCGCATGTTTAGACTTTACTTTTTCAGCTCCTCTATTAGCTTAACAAGTTCGCCTATAATGTATTCGTTTACAAACTTCCCTTTTTCAATAGAAGCAACTTCTGGTTCACCTCTTATACCATCAGGCAAGAATTCTCTAGGGTCTACGGTCACTTCAAACTTCGGGAGTTTTCGAACATTTTTCCGCCCGCCCTTCTTCACTAGTTCAGGCTTTATAGCCATCATACGGGAGGTTTCAATAGTGCCCCCATGCCCGTCATCTTCGCTAAAGTGTTTTCCACGAAGCTCATAAGCAAAATCATAATCAGAACAAACCATTATGCGCAACTCTCGCCTTTTAACCTCTCCCATATGACGTGACATTACATGATAAGCAGCAAGCCTCAATGCACTCATATGCTCCTCGTCTGCGTGACCACTGAGAATTAGGAAACGTTTGAAACCGTTACGTATAAATTCCTCAATTATTTCGCATGTAATCCTATATAGCGACTGAAAACTTATCGAAATTGTTCCGGGAAAATACGTGTAGTGGTACAGACCCCATAATTTATGGGCGGTGCAATTAAACTATTTGTCCTTTTAGCTGCCTCAACCGCGACATATTCCGGTTGCACGCTGTCTGTACAAAGAGGCAGATGTAAACCATGCTCCTCAACGCTTCCAACGAGAAGTATTATAACTTTGTTAGCATCTGCCGCTTCTTCAGCCTCCTTCATGGTTAACTCAGCAAACCAAATTTTGTCCTGCATATTCTAATCATCCTTGCTATATCACAAAAGTTTAAAAAATAAAGATTTGCCCTTACTGGAGAAGGCATTTTAAAGTCTTAATACGTAAAAAGAAATAATACATGTTTGAGGAAAACAAATGGGCTATATTTACCTTTACACTGGAACTGGTGCAGGCAAAACAACAAACGCGTTAGGTTTGGCCCTGCGCTCTATTGGACACAAACATAAGGTTGTCATAATTCAGTTTTTGAAATGGTGGAAAAACACCGGGGAATACAAGATTAGAAAAATGCTTGCGCCATACTATGAAATTTATCAGTTCGGCCGCAAAGGATGGCATGGATTAAGCAATCTTGGCGAAGAAGACAAAAAACTGGCTGAAAATGCGCTGAAATTCGCGGAAAAAATTATTCGGGAGAAAAAGCCCCATCTGCTTGTTCTGGATGAGATTAATTTGGCTTTGCACTGCAAACTTTTGGACGTTAAAGATGTATTAGAATTTTTAGACAAAATTCCAAAAAGAACAGACGTTGTCCTCACTGGGAGATATGCCCCAAAGGAGTTGATTGATAGGGCGGAATTTGTTAATGAGATTGTCGACATAAAGCATCCAGCGGAAATGGTAACAACAAAGGGCATACAATACTAGACTCATATGAAGCACTTAGAATTTGGTGGAAACGCCGATCTTTCAAAATTTAAAGGGTTGCGGATTGAAAAGGCTTAAAGGTTGCACAAAAGCTAGTGTTTTATTCTCAACGGTGGAAACTGTTTGAAAAGGAAAAGCCATCCGTATATTCCAAACTCTGATTTGGAAATTAAGCAGACGCTTATGAGAGAGATAGGCATAAGAAGCATCGAAGAGCTTTACGCAGACATTCCTGCGAAATATTTTTTGAGAAAGCCGCTGAATCTGCCGGCCGAGGGCTTGTCGGAATTTGAGGTTAAAAGGTGCATTGAAACTCTGCTGTCAAAGAATATGACATGCGAGGACATGCCCATTTTCTTGGGAGCTGGATGCTGGCCCCATTATGTACCGGCGGCTGTTAGGGAGATAATCCAGAGAAGCGAGTTTCTCACTTCTTATACGCCTTATCAGCCTGAAATTTCGCAGGGTATACTTCAAGCCCTTTTCGAGTATCAGAGCATGATTTGCGAGTTGACGGCCATGGATGTTGCCAATTGCTCCATGTATGATTGGGCTTCAGCTTTAGGCGAGGCGGCGCGTATGGCTTCCCGTGTGACTAAGCGAAGTGAAATACTGGTTCCAAAGATTATCCATTCAGAACGTAAGGCAACCCTTCAAACGTACACGGAGCCAGCTGGCATAAGCGTAAGGGAAATAGCCTACAACTTTGAGACTGGACAGTTAAACCTTAACGATTTGGAAAACAAAATTTCCGATAAGACTGCTGCCGTCTATATCGAAAATCCTTCATATTTAGGTTTCATTGAAGAGAATGTTGACGAGATATGTGGTTTAGCCCACAAGAACGGCGCCCTTTTCATAGTTGGCGTTGACCCAACATCGCTTGGAATTTTAAAGCCTCCTGGAGAGTGCGGCGCAGACATAGTGGTCGGCGAGGCTCAACCTCTTGGAAACCCTATGAATTTTGGTGGTCCCCTCCTGGGGATTTTTGCCTGCCGAGACGACTTGAACTTGATTAGGCAGATGCCTGGGCGCGTTATAGGGATGACAACAACTTTGGATGGAAGCAAGCAGGGTTTCTGTATGGTTTTGCAAACCCGCGAGCAGCACATTAGACGGGAGAAGGCCACATCAAACATATGCTCCAATGAAGCCTTGTGCGCAGTAGCCTCAGCCGTTTACCTGGCTTTGATTGGTCCCAAAGGCTTGCGGGAGTTGGGCGAAACAATTATGTATAGGGCGAATTATGCCATGCGCCTGCTTTCAAAGATAAATGGTTTAAAAGCGCCAATTTTTAAATCCGTGCACTTCAAAGAGTTTACTGTAAACTTTGACAATGTTGGCCTAAGCGTTAAGGAAGTTAATGAAAGGCTCCTCAAAATGGGGGTTCACGGTGGCAAGGACATTTCAAAAGAGTTTCCAGAGTTTGGTGGAACCGCTCTATACTGTGTGACTGAAATCCACTCTAAAGGGGACATTGAGTTGCTTGCTGAATCTTTGGAGAAAATCGTCCAAAAGAGGTGAAGTATAGATGTTCAGACAAGCACTGTGGGATGAGCCGATAATATTTAATCTTGGAAGAGCTGGGAGAACAGGCCATATTCTGCCAAAGGTTGAGGAAGAAGTTAAGAAGGCTGTTGGCAACCTGTACGATTTAATCCCGGAGAAAATGCAGAGGAAGAATGCGCCATTGCTTCCGGAACTTTCGGAGCCGGAGGTTGTCCGTCATTTTGTTAGGTTGTCTGAGATGAATTATGGTGTTGATTCTGGGATTTATCCGCTTGGAAGCTGCACAATGAAATATAACCCGAAAATAAACGAGTTTTTGGCTGGCCTGTCAAAGTTGAGCATGCTCCACCCGTACCAAGACGAGAGTACGGTGCAAGGCATACTTGAAATCCTTTACTGGCTTGAACGTTGGCTTGCTGAAATAACGGGAACCGCAGAAGTCTGCTTACAGCCGGCAGCGGGCGCTCATGGAGAGTTTTTGGGCACTTGTTTGATGCGGGCTTATCATAAGCTAAATGGGGAATCCGAGAAGCGTAAGGACGTTCTCATTCCAGATTCTGCCCATGGAACTAATCCGGCAAGCGCAGCCATGGCCGGCTTCAATGTTGTGGTAATTCCATCAGATGAGGACGGTTGCGTGGATTTGGAAGCCTTAAAGGCAGCTGTTTCTGATAGAACTGCTGGTTTGATGCTGACGAATCCGAACACTTTGGGAATATTTGAGAAGAACATTGAAGAAATAGCCAAAATAGTCCACGAGGCCGGTGGGCTTCTATATTATGATGGGGCGAACTTAAATCCTATACTTTGTAAGGTTAGACCTGGCGACATGGGCTTCGACATAGTCCACATAAACATCCACAAAACTTTCGGCACACCTCACGGCGGCGGTGGTCCCGGCGCTGGACCAGTGGGCGTGACGGAAGAATTAGCCAAGTTTTTGCCTGTTCCAAGAATTGTCTTTGATGGTAAACGTTACCGCCTAGACTATGATAGGTCTCACAGCATAGGTAAAATTCGATGCTTTTATGGGAATGTTGCTGTTTTGTTGAAGGCTTACGCCTACATTTTGAGCCTTGGACGAGAAGGTTTAAGAGAGGTTGCTGAAGTTTCGGTTTTGAATGCTAACTATGTTATGCGGAAGCTTAAGGAAATTGAAGGTTTGGCACTGCCATACAACAGTGAAAAGCCCAGAAAACATGAGTGTGTTTTTAGTGCTAAACCATTGAAAAATAAGACTGGGGTTTCAGCCCTAAATATTGCAAAACGCCTATTAGACTATGGATTGCATGCGCCTACAATTTATTTCCCAATGATTGTTGAGGAAGCCTTAATGATTGAGCCAACAGAAACTGTTGAAAAGGAGGAGATGGACCGCTTCATAGAGGCCTTACGCGGAATCTGCAGAGAAGCCCAAGAAAACCCAGAACAAGTCTTGAAGGCGCCTTATAATACTGCTGTTCAAAGGCTTGATGAAGTTAAAGCTTCTCATCCACAAACAATGACTTTAAGCTGGCGGATGTATCAGAAAAAACAAGAAGTCAAAAACCCATAAACTTTTATATGGTTTTTCATTCTTATTTCGAGAAGCATTTGGATGTGTTTGGTTTGAATGAGTTGGAAAGCAAGGTGTATGAAGCTGTTGGCAAGGTTGTCGATCCGGAAACTGGATTGACCTTTGCGGAGATGCATATGATTAAGAGCGTTAAGGAAGAGGAGCCCGGAGTGGTTAAGGTTGAGTTTATACCTTCAAGCCCCTTCTGTCCCATAGCCTTCAAACTAGCCATGGACCTTAAACGTGAAGCTTTAAAAGTTGCTGGTGTCAAAAAGGCGCTGGTTTATTGCCGCGGGCACATGATGGAACAGCAGATTAACGAGGCAACAAACAAGGAATAATAAGGCGAAGTTCCATTTTCTTTACCCAGCGAGTGTTTGTGTCATGCATGTTAAGGGCGAACATGAAATATACTGTTGTGGCGCCCGCGTTCGAATTTCAGAAAAAGGCGTAGAGGTTTTAAGCAAACCGCTGATTGAGTATTGCCCCCTTCATGAGGCGTTTTATGGCACTAAACAAATTGATGTTAATGCTGTGCGGAAAAGTGTTGAAATGAAGATTGCTGGTTTTGGCTTTTGCTGTGGAAACAGAGCCTTTGACGACGAGCCCATAGTGGCTTATGGGGCTTCAGAAATGATGCGTGTTTGGCTTGAGAAAAGCCTTATTGACTGTGCAGTTATTGTCTGCGAAGGAGCTGGCACGGTTATAACATCTAACGGGAGGCTTGTGCAAGCCATAGGCGCCCGCCTAACTGGAATAGTGAGAACTTCGCCCATACCGGAGATAATCCAAAAAATCAGAAGCGAAAACGGAATTGTTCTCGATGAGGAAACCGCCATTATCGACCAAGTTGGAGGGGTGAAAAAGGCTTTAGATTTGGGTTTTAGACGTGTTGCCGTAAGCGTGGCTGGTTTCCAGTCGAAAACTATAAGCGAGATTAGAAGGCTTGAAGCTAATGTAAAAGCAGAAGTCCTAATTTTCTCCGTCTGCAACACTTGCGTTGGCAAATCGGATGTGAAACACATTGCCAAGGCTGATTTTGTCTGTGCAAGTGCTTCGAAGATTCTTCGAGAAGAGATTGGCAAAAAAGCAATTTTGCAGTTAGGCGTGACAATACCTGTTTACGCCTTAACAGAGAGGGGGAAACGCCTCGTTTTAGCTTACCTTGAAGAGTTTAAGGATAGGCTTGTCATTTTTAGGACTGGAAAATTGCCATATGATGTGAAAGGGAAGGGACCACGGCTCTTAGTCAACCAAAATGCTTAAGTGAAGAATAAGCAATATGTCTTTGCAACAGGCATAAAGGTGTTGATTTAGGTTTGGCAGTTGAAGGTTTTTCGGGAGGAAGAAAACCAGTAGACGTGAAAGTAGGCGAATTAACACCCGCCTCAAGAGCCGTAAACGTAAAAGCAAAGGTTGTATCAAAAAGCGATGTTAGAAGCGTAGCCTCTGGAAGAGACGGAGCGCCCCACACTGTCTGCGACGCATTGATAGGCGACGAAACTGGATGCATATACCTAACCCTTTGGGACGACAACATAGCAAAAGTAAAGGAAGGCGAAACAATAAGCATTGGAAACGGTTATGTAAGCCTATTTAGGGGAAGTATGAGGCTAAACGTTGGAAGATACGGCACTCTAGAAGTTGCAAAAGAAGCATTAACGGTTGAGGTGAACACTCAAAACAATTTATCCTCAAAGGTGTATGAACAGCAAAGACGCCCATTTAGAGGCAGAGGCGGAAGAGACTTCGGCGGAAGGGAAAGAAGAGGCGGGTTCCGTCAAAGAAGATACTGAACAACATAACTCTATCCTCGAAATTTATCGTAAACCTTTTTGCTAGCCACTATTTTCTTCGCAACAATGTTACTGGTCTGTTAAGTCTCTCTGCTTTTTCTAAGGGCTGCTCCAAGTCAAAACTATTAAACCATCCTAGAAACTCAAATTTGCCATTCCTGCCTAGGAGTTCAAGAAATTCTTGTGGAAAAATCAGTTTGCACATTCTTTCATTTCTTAAAACTTTTTTCTTTCCTTCCTCGATAACCTCAAGGGTTATCCTTTCAACCACCCTCTGCTCCACATAATTTATGGGTGTGACGTCCCAATCCACATTTATAATCAGCTCATCCTTCATCACTGTCCAGCTTTCTCTTCCAAGCTTTGTCCAGACAAATTGAATGCCACCGTCTATGAGATATAAACCGCCTTGGTTCAAGCAAGCAGCCACAGAATCTAGATGAGTGAGAAGTTCACCGTTTGTTTCAACCATTATGCGCGCGCATCCACGTTATTCCGCGTTTTACACGCGATTCTTCTAAGAGTGTATATTGTCTCCGATGTGAATGATAAAAGTACGAGCCTCCTACCTACATATATAAGTTATGAACAACTAATCTAAATCTCAAAAATTGGAATCCAAACTTTAAGGACTATCAAATTTTACCGCAACCCTTAAAGCTCTAGCACCATAAACAACAACATCCCAAAAAGGAGAAGATTACAATGTACCCAGCTAAAAAGGAGGAAAGAAAACCCACAGTTGAAGAACTGCTTGCAAAGGCGAAAAAGCCTTCTCAACTCGCCCCACCTATGCACAAGTTTTATGAGGGTAAAGTTCAAGTCATGCCAAAATGCGCCATAACAAGCCCTGACGATTTTGCAATATGGTATACCCCAGGCGTTGCCACGCCATGTAAGGAGATTCAGGAAAACCCAGACAAGTCCTTTGAACTCACAAACCGGTGGAACTATGTGGCTGTTGTTTCAGACGGAACCCGTGTTTTAGGATTAGGTGACATAGGCCCAGAAGCAGCCATGCCAGTCATGGAAGGAAAAGCCCTACTCTTCAAATACTTGGGCGGTGTTGACGCATTCCCCATATGCCTAAAAACCAAAGACCCGGAAGAAATTATCCGTGCATGCGAGCTAATAGAACCTTCATTTGGCGGAATAAACCTTGAAGACATTGAAAAGCCAAAGTGCTTCTATGTCTTAGAAGAAGCCCGAAGAAGGCTGCAAATCCCAGTTTGGCACGACGACCAGCAGGGAACAGCCACAGTAATATTGGCAGGTTTGATAAACGCCTTCAAACTGGTTGGCAAAAAACCAAAAGAAAGCCTAATCACGCTTATAGGCGCCGGAGCAGCCAACATCCGAACAGCCTACGTCCTAATAAGATGGGGAATGAAGCCCGGAAACATAATAATGGTTGACACAAAAGGCATAATCCACGCCGGAAGAAAAGACATTTCAAAAGAAGAAGACCCCTGGAAGTACGAGCTAGCCCAAATAACAAACGCTGAGGGCAGAACAGGCGATATAGCAGAAGCCTTCAAAGGCGTAGACGCCGTTGTGGCTGCGTCAAAACCTGGACCAGGCACAATTAAGAAGGAGTGGGTTGCAACCATGGCTGACAACGCAATAGTCTTTGCATGTGCAAACCCGATACCTGAAATATGGCCTTGGGAAGCAAAAGAAGCCGGAGCCCGCATAGTGGCGACTGGAAGAAGCGACTTTCCAAACCAGGTTAACAACAGTTTAGGTTTTCCAGCGATATTCAGGGGCGTTTTAGATGTTAAGGCTAAAACTGTTACAGATGACATGTGCATTGCAGCCGCTGAGGAACTTGCGAAATTCGCTGAAGAAAGAGGCATTCATGAAGAGGATATCTTGCCAAGAATGGAGGAGTGGGAAGTCTTCCCACATGAAGCAGTGGCATGTGCCTTAAAATCCATAGAGCAAGGTGTAGCCAGAGTAAAACTTAGCAGACATGAGCTTTACGAGAGAGCTGTTTCAATAATAAAGAACGCCAGAGAAAGCCTGAAAGTTCTAATGAGGGAAGGATTGATAAAGAAGCCGCCGCCAGAAAAGGAATTACTTAAGTAAAGGTTGAAAAGCCTAAAATTCCATTTTCTTTTTGAATTCTGTAGAAAATTATTTAAACCGTTTCATAAAACATAGATGCTAGGGAGAAAGACAAAATGCGCTCAGATTATGCCCTATACACGGTAGCAATAATCTTTTTCATAATAACTGGAATAGTGTTTGCCAGTCAAATTGAAGAAGGATACAAATCCCTTGGAATTATCACGACCGCTATTCTTGGGCTTTTCTTCATTGGACTTGGCTACACTCAAAGACCTAAACCAAAAGTACAAACAGCAGTGGCTGCTCCTCCCACACCCCCATCTATTCAACCGATGGCACAAGCGCCGCCACCATCACCACCTTCACCTACCACAGTAGTAACAGCTGAGGAGAAAGTCGTAGAAATGGAAGCCCCAGCCGGGACCCCATTAACAGAGGTTAAGGGTGTGGGGGAGAAAAGGGCTGAACAGCTTAAAGCTTTGGGCATAAACAACGTCGAAGAGCTCGCAAAAGCTTCAGCAAAGGAGCTGGCTTCTAAACTCAAGATTTCACCGAAAATAACACAGAAATGGATTGAAAACGCCAAAAAACTAACTGAAAAAAAATCTTAAAAGGGGACACTTTAGAACAAGGTTCACACACTTAAGATTTTTACTATATTCCTTCTCTCCAGCCTTTTTACAGCGTCTAAAAACTCGTTCCGCTTCTTCCCAGACAACTTGAAACTTTGCAGCATATCCGTCAAAGGTGTTCCAGACTTCCCTAGTCCAATGCTTTCTTTGCGGAGATGCTTGACAATCAGCCTCTCAAGTTTTCCACATCGCCACGTAGTATTGCGAATTAAAACAACTATCGCTCTCCTGAACTTTCCCTTCTCCTTTTTCTTCTTCTCCATAAAGCCTTATCCTCATGCCTAAAAATAATTATACCATTTGATATTTTTAGGGTTTACGTTCAAAAATCGGTTTCAGAAAACCTATACCTTTATCTTTAAATCTTCAATGGTGTTAACCTAAATCGAGGCTGAACTAATGTTGGAAGGGAAAATTGGAAGAATATTTTTCTCACGAATAATGGAGGGTGAAGATTTAGCCGAAGCCGTAAAGAAAAGGGCTGAAAAAAGTGGGGTGAAAGCCGGAGTGATAGTTGCAATAGGTAGCTTAAAAAAGGCTGTGCTTGGTTATTATAAGGAGGGCCAATACAAGTATATTCAGCTGGAAGGCCCTCTGGAAATTGCCTCATGTACTGGGAATATTGCTGTGGACGAAAAGGGCGAGACGATAATTCATGCACATATTGTTGTCACGAATGAGAGAGGCAAAGCTTTTGGCGGCCACCTAATGCAAGGCTCAATCGTTGGTGCCACGGCAGAACTAGCCATAATTGAGGCGGCTGACTTAACTTTGCAGAGGGCTTTTGACGAGAAGACAAACCTTAAACTTTTAAGGTTGGACTAGCACCTTTTCTAAAATTATCCCGTGGGCATCTCCATAATAATGGCGCAGTCTTCCAACTTTTCTATAACCAAGCTTCTGGTAAAGATTTAACGCTGCAACATTGTCCTCCCTTACCTCTAAACGGGACACTTTAACCTGCTTACTTCTGAAGATTTTCTCCATTTCTTGTAAAAGCTTTATTCCTACCCCTTTGCGGCGGTGGCTTAGGGAAACATCTAATGTTAATATGTGCCCTGTCAAAATATCGCCCTCAACGTAGACCATTCCAATGACGAAACCTATGATTTTATCGTTTTCTTTTGCCATTAGGCTTATGCAGTTCTGGTTTGTAAGGAGTTGGGCTATGTGCTGTTTAGTGAAAGCCTCGCTTTTAAAACACTCCATTTCAATCTCGAAAAGTCTGTCTAAGTATTTTATAGAAGCGTCTTCAATCTTTACCGTCGTTGACACCTTAAACTAAGAAAGGATGGAGGAAAATTTAGCCTTTTTCGGTTTTAACAGCCTTAAGTGAAGCCTTTATCGCCTTGATTTCAACCCACTGTTGGATTGCAAACCCTACAAAGAACTTTAGCCAAAGCGACAAAATTCTGGTAAGAACTGTTGCTGTGGCGCTTATATCAAAGGGTATACCTAAAACCGCATACAGTGTTGTCATGGTTATTTCCGGCAACCCAACCTCGAAAGGGACACCAATGGGGATGGACTTCACAGCTGTTACTATAGACTGGGTCACGAAGATAATGCCAATCATGTCCAAGAAGGAGCGGTTAAAGCCTATTGCCAGAAAAATTATGTAGCATATAGCCAAATAAGAAAGCCACGAAAGGGCAGATAAAAATATGGAAGTTGTAACAACCTTTGGGGCATGCACATACTCTTTCATTGAATCATAAAACATTTCAACAACCTTAACAGCGTCTTCCTTAATTTTTGCCATTTTCTCCTTCCATCGACCTCTGCTCGCGAATTCGAAAATTCCAATAAGGCGGTTAATAATTCTCAAAGTCCAATTTATTTTAACACATAAAATTACAAGTAAAATAATGAAAAAAACCGTTGCCGCAGTGACGAATAAGCTTAAACTGAATATTAAATTGTTAATGAATGTTTCCATTAGAAGAATTGTTCCAATTCCGACTGTTGTTGCGCCAACTCCCATGCTTATAAGTCTATGGGCTACTAGGGAGGCTGCAATTTTACCGCTCAAGGCGTTCCCTTGTTCTCTTGTTATTAGGTACACCCTAGAAATTTCCCCGCTTATAGACTCCGCAGGAATTATGATGTCCACGAAATTCCCATACCACACATACAAGTAGGATTTTAAAACTGAAAGCTTCACTGAGAGAAAGTTGAGTAGGGAGCGCCAAGCCATCGAGTAAAAGAACATCTCGACGAAAATGAGGGATGCAGCCAGCAAATACAATGGCATATTTGCCCTTTGAATTTTCGCAACAATATCTGGTATGTCCACGCGTAAGATGAACAAGTATAGGATGAAGGCTATGATGCCTATCAAAAGCATAATCAAAGTTTTCCATGTGATTCTTGGTTTAACGGAAACCATTAGCGCTTACATCTCACAATGACGCAGAGAATCCCAAAGCCACATTATATAGTTTACCCAACTCCATGTAGTAGTTTCTTTAGCAACTCCAAAATAGTGCTTAAGCAATAATATACATGACGCGGGTGTTTGCATGAATTTAAAAGGTGTTCACCTTCTCCTCACATATCATTGCGATGTGGAGTGCGACCACTGCTTTGTTTGGGGGAGCCCAAACACAAAGGGAACCTTCACCTTCAAACAAATTAATGAAGTATTAGCCGAAGCCAGAAAAATCGGCTCGGTTAGCTATGTTTCAGTTGAGGGTGGTGAACCCTTTCTTTATTATCCAATAATGGTTAAAACTGTGGAGAGAAGCGTTGAGCTGGCTTGCATGTGGAGGTTCTTTCGAATTGTTATTGGGCCACATGTGTGGAAGACGCCATAGAGTGGCTGCTTCCAATAGCTAGGGCTAAAGATGTGGAATTAAGTTTGAGCAGCGACCTCTATCATGGTGAGAGGTGGATAACGGAAGAGGTTAAAAACGCTGTAAATACCGCAAAAATTCTAAACATGAAAGTTGGAATAATGGCCATTAAATGTCCAGACGAGGAGGCTCCTTGCCCCGCAGAAGTAGACGGGGTGAAAGTTGGCTTATACGAGCTTATGTACCGTGGTAGGGCATGCTCAAAACTGGCAGATAAAGCTAGCAAACGCCATTGGCGTGAGCTTACGAAATGCCCCTACGAAGACTTTGCCAATCAGGAGAGAGTTCACATAGACCCTTTTGGATACGTTCATGTTTGTCAGGGAATATCCATAGGGAATGTTTGGCGGAAACCGTTATCAAAAATAATTGGGGAGTACGATCCTTACGCTAACCCGTACTTGAGCCTTTAATCCGTGGCGGTCCGGTGGCGCTTGTTGAAAAATATAATTTACCTCATGATGAGGCTTATGCGGATGCATGCCACTTATGCTATATTGCAAGGCAAATGCTCCGGATTAGATTTCCAGAAATTTTGGCGCCAGACCAGATGTATGGGGAAGACTTAAATGGTTAAAGCCCAAAATGCCTAGCCTAGTGATGCTCAATGCTCAAGCGTGAAGAAGCCTTAAACCTTGTTAAGCAGCATGTTTCAAAAAGAAACATTGTTTACCATATGCTTGCTGTCGAAGCTATAATGCGGAGCCTAGCTAGGCACTTTGGAGAAGATGAGGAAAAGTGGGGTTTGGTGGGCTTAATCCACGACATCGACTATGAAAAAACCGAAGCCACACCGGAAAAGCACAGCCTAGTTGCAGAACAAATTCTAAAGGAAGAACTGCCAGAAGAACTATTGAGGGCGATAAAGGCGCATAATTTTAGGCATACTGGCGTAAAACCCGAAAGCAGAATGGAGAAGGCTTTAATCGCTAGCGACGCCATTTCAGGTTTGCTGGTGGCATGCGCCCTTGTAATGCCCTCTAAAAAGTTGGCAGACGTGAAAGTGGAAACCGTTGCAAAAAAGTTTAAGGATAAAGACTTTGCGAGAGGCGCGGAAAGGGATAGGATTCTTCTCTGCGAGGAAATTGGGGTTTCACGCGAACAATTCTTTGAGCTAGCCTTAAATGGGTTAAAGGAGATAGCCCAAGAAATAGGCCTATAAACTTTAGAATTCAGGTTTGGCTTTCCCAAGTTTTTTGTCTAGGCAAGCCTTTACAAAGCCATAATATTCTGGGTCTGGTTTTCCCGGGCGACTTTTGAATTCTCCGTGGAACTGGGTTGCGAAAAAGAAGAAGTGGTTTGACAGTTCAAGGATTTCCATCCTTCTTCCGTCTGGGCTTCTTCCAGAAAACACCAAACCATTCTTTTCCAGTTTCTCCACATAGTCCATGTTAACTTCAAATCTGTGACGGTGACGCTCGTAAATTTCTCCACTTTTATAAAGCGTGTGTGCCATCGTGTTTGGTTTCACTATTATTTTGTGGGCTCCAAGACGCATGGTTGCGCCTTTATATTCTATGCCCTTTTGCTCTGGCATTAGGTCAATTACCGGATGCGGCGTGTTTGGGTCTATTTCTGTGCTATTTGCCTTTTCCAAACCGCAAACGTTTCTGGCGAACTCCACAACGGCTAATTGGAAGCCATAGCAAATGCCCAGGAAGGGTATGTTGTTTTTCCTTGCAAATTTTATCGCCATCATCTTGCCCTCCGTCCCCCTTGGACCGAAGCCGTATGGAACGAAGATTCCATCAAAGTCTTTCAGCATCTGAATCTTTCCCGGATTTTTCTCGAAGGTTTCAGCCTCAATAAAATGAATGTTCACCCTTGTTTTGCACTCTGCACCGCCATGGCGCAGTGCCTCGTTCATGCTTACATAGCTGTCAGCTAGTCCGGCGTACTTGCCAACCAAGGCTATTTTAACCTCATACTTGGGGTTTAACACTGCGCCAACAAATTTCCTCCAATTTTCAAAGTCTGGCTTGCGTTCTGAAAGCCCAAGCCTTTTACAGATGAAGTTGCCCATCCCCTGTTCATCGAGAATCAACGGAACTTGGTATATAGATTCAACATTGTACGAGCAGAAAACAGCGTTTTCAGGGATTGTGCCGAATAAGGCTATTTTTCTTAGAGCTTCTGAGTCTATCATTTGGGAACACCTTGCCACAATTATGTCTGGCTGTATACCAATGCGGCGCAACTCGTTGACGCTGTGCTGCAAAGGCTTAGTCTTCATCTCCTTAGTGACATCCAATATTGGAACTAGGGCTACATGCACGTACAAAGTGTTCTCGTAACCCTCTTCGAGGCGCATCTGTCTTATGGCCTCGAGAAATGGCAAGCCCTCAATGTCGCCTACTGTTCCGCCAACCTCCGTTAGAACCACGTCAGCCTTCGAGTTTGACGCCACACTTCTAATTCGACTTTTAATCTCATTTGTCACATGGGGCACTATTTGAACACATCTGCCGAGAAAGTCGCCTCGCCGCTCCTTTTCAATAACAGCCTTATAAACAATGCCCGTTGTAATATTGTTCTCCTTTTTCAAGTCCAAATCTAGGAAGCGTTCATACCAACCTAAATCTAGGTCTGTTTCGCCGCCATCGTCAGTAACATAAACCTCGCCGTGCATATAGGGGTTCATGGTCCCAGCGTCAACATTTACATATGGGTCAATTTTTATGGCTGTAACCTTAAACCCCCTAGCTTGAAGCATCTTCCCAATGGATGAAGTTACAATACCCTTACCAACGGAGCTTAACACTCCGCCAGTAACAAAAATGTATTTAACCATGCGCCTTTGCCCCTGTAATAACAAAACCATAAGCCTCGAATCAGCTTTTAAATTTATTCTCAACTTCCTCTCGCAGAGCCTAGACCAACTCAACTTTTAATTTCCAATTTTGCCACTATTAAGGCGAGGATACACGATGGCTGTCAGAAGACGTCCCAGCATCGTCTACTGGCTTGAAGATAACCTATACCTTAACATAACAAACAAGTGCTCCAACAACTGCTACTTCTGCTTGAGAAACTTTCGCGATGGTGTAGGGGGGTTCAACCTCAAACTTGAAAAAGAACCCACAATAAGCGAAATAATCAGTGAACTTGAAAACTTTCTAAACAGAAGGAATTGGCGTGAAATTGTATTCTGCGGTTTTGGAGAACCCTTGGAAAGGTTGGACTGCGTTTTAGAGGTTAGCAGATGGATAAAGCAGCATTATGGAAAAATCGTAATAATAAGGGTGGACACAAACGGTCAAGCCTTCCTGCTTAACAAGGGGCGAAACGTTGTCGAAGAGTTGAAAATGGCTGGTGTCGACAAAGTTAGCATAAGCCTAAACGCCCACAACGAGGAAACATATAACCAAGTTTGCAGACCAGTCTTTGAAAATGCGTTCGAAAGTGTTCTAGATTTCATAAAAAAGGCTAGGGAGCTTTTAGACGTTGAGGTGACGGCCGTCAGAATCCCTGAAGTTGACATTTCCAAGGCTGGGGAAATCGCTAAAGGGTTAGGCGTCAAGTTTAGGGTTAGAGAGTACATACAGCCTTTTTGGTGAAAGATTACTTTTCAGCCTGATTTATGATAGAGTTAAGCTGCTCTTTTGTAAGGGGTAAGCTGTGAAGCGTTTTGCCACGAAGCTTCAATTCTTTTAGAAAAGTTTCTTTTATGGGTAAGGGCTTCTCAAATCTCATAACATATTTGAATTCTAGGGCTTGGCTCCACCCATAGGTTTCGCATTCCCTCTGCTCTTCTTCTGATAGCTCTTCTTTCTCGTAGATGTTTTCTATTACGCCATAACCTATGAAGGCGTCGCCGAACTCTGTTTTCCCCACAAAAAGTATTGTTTGCCCAGTCTGCCATTTCCTTCGAGCTCCAGTATAATAGATGGCTGAGTTGAAGACCTTTTCAACCCACTCTTTTTTGGCTATTCTTAAAATGTATCCTTCAGTCGCCATTTCTTTTCCGGCCGTTATTATCCAATTTTACGGTTGTATGGCTATTTTAATTTCTTTTTTTGATGTTGAAAGGATTTCAAAAGCCTCATTTATTCTTTCAAGAGGCATTTTTCGTGTTATGAGGGGTGCTACGTCAATGGTTTTTGAGGCTATTAAGTTTAAGGCTTTCCTAAAGTGTAGAGGTGTGGCATGAAAAGTGCCAAGCACGGTGGTTTCTCCATAGTGGAGCTGTTCGGCGTTAACCTTTATCTCGGTTCCGGGTGGGCATCCTCCGAATTCTAGGACCGTTCCGCCTTTCCTAACAAGCCTTAGGGCTTGCTCCCATGTTTGCGGCTTTCCAATGGCTTCAATAACGACGTCGGCACCGTAACTGCCGGTGGATTGGCGAACTTTCTCCTCAACGTTTTCTTTCCCAGCGTTAACGGTTTCGTCTGCCCCGAGTTTTTCTGCAAAATCCAATCTTTCCTCAACAAGGTCTATCATTATGACTTTTTCAGCACCAACCCCTTTTACGATTAGTAGATGCAGTAACCCAATGGGTCCAGCGCCTATAATCGCCACAGAATCGCCCAACTTGACCCCTGCCTCTTCAACCCCGTGGAGCACGCATGCCAGAGGCTCTGTGATGGCAGCCTCTTCATAAGATATGTGCTGTGGGATTTCCTGCATGTTGACGCGGACCATGTGGGCTGGAACTTTTATGTATTCGGCGTAGGCTCCCCAGAGCCAAGTCATGTTTTCGCATAGGTTATACTTGCCCTTACTGCACATCACACAGTGTAAGCATGGAGCACTGTTGCCGGCACGAACCCTCATGCCAATTTTAGGCCAATCTAAGCCTTCGCCAACCTCAACGACTTCGCCGGCCCATTCGTGCCCAAAAACAGTTGGAAGCTTTATCACTTTTTCAACGTAGCCCCTTTGGAAAATTTTTAGGTCTGTGCCGCATGTTGTCGCCGCCCTAACCCGAACGAGGACTTCGCCAGCATCAACCTTCGGAACTTCCAAGTCCACGATTCTTAGGTCTCTAACTCCATAAAGCATGGCCGCCTTCATTCCAATCACTTGCCAAGCACAACAATCTTCAGGCTTTCTTTATCTTCCAAGGCTGTTTTAAAGGCTTTGGCAGCATCCAACAACGGAAAACGGTGAGTTATCAATTCTCTAACGCGTATTTTCTCAGACTTTACCAGTTCTAGGGCTTCCCTTGTCTCCACATGCGAAGTTGAATAAGATGGAATTATCTGCAACTCGTTGAAGAAAAGCTCTTTTGGACTTATTTCCAAAAATTTTCCCGGCTCTGTTGGGGCGAAAACGCAGAGTTTTCCACCTTTACGACATACGCCTAATCCGGCTTGGTATGCTTCTAGGCTTGGAGCAGTAACAATGGCTAGGTCTACGCCTCTCCCGTCTGTTTCAGCCTTAACAACTTCTTTTAAACTTGTATTAAGTGGATTAACAACAACGTTAGCACCGAATTTCTGGGCTGCTCTTAAGCGGAAGTCAATTAAGTCGCTTACAATGACTTTCCCAGCGCCAAAAACCTTCGCTAAAACTGTGTGGATAATGCCTGTTGCCCCAGCCCCAATTATAGCCACAGAATCCCCTTTTTGGATTCCACATTTTTTAATGGCCCTTAAACAGCAGCCCACGGGTTCAATTAAGGTGGCTTCATCAAAAGAGATGCCGTCGGGAATTTTCAGAGTGTCCAAGTTTAGGTTGGGGGCTGGAACCTTAAAATATTCGGCGAAACCCCCGGGAATAATGTTTGTGTTGTGGAACTGCTCGCAAAGAGTGTAGTCTCCATGCGTGCAGTAATGGCATTTTAAGCATGCCACATGATGGTGAACGAAAACCCTATCTCCAACATCAAAATTTTTTACATCCCTTCCTTTCTCGACAATTACACCAGAAGGCTCATGTCCAAGAACCAGTGGGGCGCGATTTTTCAGGTACCAATCCATCAAATCCGAGCCGCATATGCCGCATGCCTTCATCTCCACAAGAACTTCGTCACGCCCAATTTTCGGAGTTGGAATTTCCTCTATCCTTATATCCTTCTGACTGTAATATACAGCGGCTTTCATTTCGGTCAGTGGTTTTCACGGCTTCTAGAACACTTAAGACTTTTGCAATCTTCCGGTGTAATGCATATTATTTTTATATTAGTTTGCTGGAGAAATAGCCTTAAAGCTGGTTGATGCAAAATGAAAGATGATAAAGCAGAAATTGTAGCCTATGCAATTATAGTTGTAGGCTTGCTGTTGCTTGTCTTGACTTTTGTGATGGCGTATTTGATGCTGACATCCGTTGTGAGCATTATAACATCCCAAGACCTTTCAAAAGCCCTGGGAGAAATCTTTGGACCAATAACGGAAGCCGTAATCAAGATAATGTTTCTTGGAATAATGGGTTGGGTTGGCTCAATTGCAACAATGAGGGGTATACAACTCTATAAAGAAGCGAAGGCAAAACCAGTTCCATCACCTCCACCTCCAAAGCTCCAGCAACCACCTCCACAGCCTCAACCACAAACACCTCAGCAAACCCAGCCGAAAGCTGAAGAGAAGAAAACCTAAAGCCTAAAAATACGAGAGGAATTCAGAGTTGCGGCATACAATCAGAGCCTTAAGATTGATAATTGCAGTTCTATGGATTGCCATATTAATGCTACCAGTCACTGTGGTGCTTTCACTAATTCAACTTCTTGAAGGAGGCAATATAGCCGGCATAGGAGAGCCAAACCTAACATTATCCGACGGAAATTTGTCCATGTTGATACCTTTCCGCATAAACAACACAGGCTTTTATGAACTCTCAGAGGTGTGCATAAGCATAGACGTTTATGGCGAAGCGGGAAAAATCGCGGAGTTTTCAACGCAACAATTGAAAATTCCAGCTGGGGAAATGGTTGCATCCAACTTAAGCGCCTCGATCAGCTTGGAGGATTTACTTTCGAAGGATAGGAAACTCTTAACAAACGATGCAGAACTTAATGCAATTGTGGCTTTTCACTTTCGAGTGGCTTATGCGATAGCCTTTAAAATTGCAAAGAATTTTACGTTTCATTGGGGTGCACCCTTTAGTAATCCGACAATACAGCATACCGGCTGCAATAAAACGCATCAGGTCTTTTCTGTGAGCTTTTTCAATAATGCATCCTTCCCAATAAGCGGCTTGTTGCGGTTAGAAATTCTCGATCAATCAAATATTCCAGTTGGTTCAATGGGACAGCAAATAAACGTGTCTTCTAAGGCACTTTACCATGGAGTATTCGAAATACCGATTCCAGAATTAACCAATAGTGGCATAGTCCGCCTATACTTTGAGAATATATTAATCCATGAAGAGCGGTGGGGGAGTCCATGAACGAAGTTGAGGCCAAATCTAGCCGTCGAAAATTCCTTGTTAAGATTGTCAAAGCGGCGCTTGTAACAGCCATTTACGGAGTGGTCTGGTTTCTTATATGGCTATTACTTTCATCTTTTTTAGGTAACTTTTTCCTGCAGTTTTCAGCATTGTATTGGATTTTGGTTTGCGCCTCGCTTTTCTTCACATTCGCAATTAGAATCAGCGAAAACACCATTTACAAATATGTATTCATTATTTTAAGGTCCTTCTTCCTAATTGTTTACATTGCATATTCAACAAACTTCGGCGTTTTAAGTATGGATTATGCTGGTTTCACTTTCACCGTAGAGTTTATTCCCTTGCTGGCAATCATGGTTGCAATAAACCTTCTTTCAATAGCCAGAGGGCTAATTCAAGCCATAGAGTTTTCAGCTCAAAGTCCAGAGGACTGAACGCTTTGTAACTCATATAACCTTAATAATTTCTTCGTTGTGTTATAGCAAGAATAAAATGGGAAACGGGTTTCGGTATTTCATGGTTGTCGCCTTCGTGATAATTGTTCTGTCAGTTTTCCTTCCGCCAACGGTGGCTGAAAACACTGAAAGCCCCAGCATCCTAAAATATGATGTGGAAGAAGTTTTTGTCAGTAGGCTTAGACATATAATTGAAATTACAAATCCAACGCCTGGCATAGTAACTGGTGTAAACCTTTACGTTCCATTAATTTGTAACGAGACAGCAAGACACTATGCCATACTATACAGTGTTCAGCCAGGCGGATACCATTTCATAAGGGATGGTTCCGGAAACGTGTATGCTTACTGGAAAGATTTAGCGTTTTCGCCGGGTCAAACATTTATGGTGGAGTTTGACTATCGCATTCTTTCTTTCAGCATCACTTACACTGTTAACTCCAGCTTAATAGGAGACTACAATAAAAGTTCAGAGCTTTACATGAAATATACGCAGCCGGAAGAATTCATAGAATCAAACAGCACGGAAATCGTGGAAAAGGCACGGGAAATAACTGGTGACGAGAGTGACCCGCATAGGAAAGCCCGCTTGATATACAATTTTGTGGTCAGTTATTTGCGGTATGAGATACAAGAAGACGAGAAGGGTGCCCTTTGGGCTTTAGAGCATGGCATAGGAGACTGCTCCGAATACTCTTACCTTTTCGCTGCTTTATGCAGGGCCGCTGGGATTCCAGCAAGAGTTCAAGCAGGCTTCGCCTTCCATTATATGAATGAGGTTTTGAAGGATGGGCATATGTGGGCAGAGTATTACCTAGAAAACTATGGATGGATACCCGTGGACGCAACATGGCAGCTTTTCGACGCTATAGATAACAAACATTTCAGCTCAATTAAAAGCACACCAGAGGTTATACCCTACTCAAACTATTACATAAATGGCACAGAAACGCAACTTGTGGATGAGCAAACCGTCCAATTAACGGCGCTCCAGCCAAACACGTTTGATGACAGCGCCTTTGCCCAAAACATCGTTTCCGCTGTTCAAAGGATAAGGCAAGCAGAATTTGCCCTATCTCTCGGGAAAATTTTCGGAACTTCCCTAATTTTTCCATCCGAAATTAAAAAGGTAGAGCGGGAGCTTTTGGAAAGCAAAATCTGCCTTCAAAAGGCTATAGACTCTTGGGAAACATCCGCTCAAATTGCAAGCTCAAGCGTCATTGAAGCACTTGAAAATATTGGAAAAACGTTAAACAATGCTTGGATACTTGTTCTCAAAACCTTCGCCTTATACATGGGCATTTTGGCGGCATCCATGCTCATTTTGCTAATTATTTTTAGGCGTTCTGGAAAGGGCTTATATGGTAAAGGTGGCACAAGCCATATAGCCAAAGCCGCATGTAAACATTAGTGTACGTGGGTTTGGATGCAGAAGTCCTATTCAAGGCTGCTGGGAATAGTTGGAAAACCCAACACTGGAAAGTCAACATTTTTTAGTGCAGCAACTCTTGCGCCTGCTGAAATTGCAAACTATCCCTTTACGACTATAAAGCCGAACAGAGGCATAGGCTATGTGAGAACGCCCTGCGTATGCAAAGAGTTTGGGGTTAAAGACACACCTGTAAACTCCCTATGCATCGACGGCATCAGACTAATTCCAGTTGAGTTCATTGACTGTGCCGGACTTGTGCCTGGTGCTTGGCAAGGGAGAGGCTTGGGCAACCAGTTCTTGGACGAAATAAGGAAGGCGGATGTGCTAATCCACATTGTTGATGCTTCTGGCGGAACAGACTCTGAGGGGAGAATCTGCAAGCCTGGCGAACACGACCCAGTTGAGGATGTAAAATTTTTAGAGCATGAAATAACCATGTGGATGGCTAACATCCTCAAAAGGGATTGGGCAAAAATAGCAAGAACAGCCGAATCCGAATCAAAAGACCTAATCTCAATTCTGGAAGAGAGGCTAAGCGGCCTAGCAATAAGAAGAGCTCACATTTTTGAAGCGGTAAGGAGAACCGGCTTGAACGCTGACAAACCCACAAGCTGGAGTGAGGAAGACTTCCTAAAGTTTATTGACGCTTTAAGGCAGATTGCAAAGCCAATGCTCATAGCTGCAAACAAAATGGACGCCCCAAAAGCCGAAGAAAACCTTGAAAGGCTTAAAAAACTGAACTATATTGTGGTTCCATGCTGTGCGGAAGCCGAACTTGCCCTAAGGAGGGCTGCGGAGAAAAAACTTATAGATTACAGACCCGGAGACTGCAACTTCAAAATTAATAATCCGGAGAAGCTTACTGAAAGCCAGCTCAAAGCATTGGAAACGATAAGGGAAAAAGTTTTGCTGAAATTTGGCTCCACAGGGGTTCAAGAAGCAGTAAATATGGCTTACTTTAAACTTTTAAACATGATTACAGTCTACCCGGTTGAGGATTTGGAGCACTTATCAGACCATCATGGGAGGGTTTTGCCAGACGCTTATCTCGTTCCATATGGGACCACAGCCCGTGAACTCGCCTACCTAATTCACACAGAACTGGGCGAAAGCTTCATCTACGCAGTAGAAGCCAGAGAAAGAAAACGTGTTGGAGAAGACTACATACTAAAGGATAGGGATGTCATCTCAATAATAAGCGCCAAAAAAAGAGCATAACCACTCCAAAAGTTTTCCCTTTTAGGCTCCAAAACGCCTTTTGCGCTTCTGAAAAGTTCTGACAGCCCTTAAAAGGTCTATTAAGCGGAAGTCAGGCCAGTAAACGTCTAGGAAGCATAGTTCGCTGTAGGCTGACTGCCACAATAGGAATCCGCTTAGCCTTTCTTCTCCAGAAGTTCTTATTATTAGGTCTGGGTCTTGCTTTGGCAGGTGCGAAGTGTAAAGGTGTTGCTCAAAAAGTTCCTCATTAACGTCTTCTGGAGCAAGCTCTTTTCTCTGCACTTTTTCCGCAATTTTCCTTGCAGCATCCACTATTTCAGCCCTTCCGCCATATGCGAAGGCTATATTTAAAAAGTGTTTATCATAGTTTTGAGTGGCTTTTTCCACGTCGGCTATAATCTTTTGCAAATTTTCTGGAAGCAGCTGGGTTCTGCCGATGACTTTAACCCTAACCTTGTTTTTATGTATCCTTTCATCTGTTATGATTTTCTGAAGTTTTTCACCAGCAATACGCATGATCTCTTCAACTTCCCTCCTAGGACGGCGAAAGTTCTCTGTTGAAAACGCGTACAAAGTTATGGACTTAACGTTAAGCTTTAGGCACCATTCAAGAAGCTTCTCAACCTTTTCAGCCCCTTCTTTATGGCCATACCATGAGTCAAGATCCTTCTCTGAGGCCCACCGTCTATTTCCATCCAAAATTATGGCCATATGTTCTGGTTTAACGTTGTTTTTAACCTGGTGCCAAAGCCACTTCTCATAAAGCTTGTATGCGCCAAGGGCTGACAGAACAGTTTTTAGCATCTATTTGAGCCTCGCATCTTTGAGCGCGTTCACACATGGGCATTTTCTACGTTCAATTGGTAAAGCCTTAACAGTCTCAATTAAAAGTTGCTCTATTTTGGGCTGAACCCTTCGTGAAACCTCAAAAACCTCCTTAGGTGTTAAACGCTCCTGCATTCCAGCAGCCATATTAGAAACAAAACATATACATGCATAACAAATTTCAAGCTCCCTAGCGAGCACTGCTTCAGGAACACCGGTCATGCCAACAACATCAAAGCCTAAACGCCTAAACATTTCAATCTCTGCGGGAGTTTCAAAGCGCGGCCCCTCTGTGCAGACGAGCACGGCTTTAGACCAAACATGCAGACCAAGCTTTTCGGCACTTTCAACCAGCATTTCACGGATTTCTGGGCAGTACGGCTGTGAAACGTCAATATGTGTGACTGGGGCTTCATCATAAAAGGTTGCGGGGCGCATCTTCGTAAAGTCGGCAAAATCATGGGGAACAACAATGTCGCCAGGTTTAAAACTTGAGTTTATTGCGCCGACGGCGTTGACGGCTATAATCCTTTCTACTCCGACCTCATGTAGCGCGTATATGTTTGCCCTATAATTCACCTTGTGTGGAGGAACAGAATGTTCAGGACCATGCCTTGGGAGGAAAATAACATCCATGCCGCCAATCTCGCCAACAAATAATGGTGGTGGAACCCCGTAGGGGGTTCCCATAATAACTTTTTCAGGATTTGTAAAAAGTTTCTCGAAGCCTGTCCCGCCAACAATTGCAATTTTAGCCTTCTTCCTTAAACTCTTCAACCTTCTCCCCAGTCTCCTTGAAAAATCCTTTAGCGGACCTATGGATAACAATTATGATCAAAAGCGATGCAACACCCAGCAAAATGCCCACAACAATTGAAAATATTAAAACTTCATAGCCAATTTTCGGGTTTATCAAAATGTTAGAAGCAGCGTCGAGAATCTGCCTAGTCCATCCAACCAAGACTATTAAAGCTGCATTGCGCAAAAGCCTCGAGTCCTTTTCAAAATACCAACGTATGGCCCTTCCGGTTAGGGCTACACAGATCCCCACAATAGCGAGGTCTTTTGAGTCCATGATAAAGTAGCCTGCAACTAGTGGTGAAAAAACATTCATCCAGTTGGACATGTCTATACCTAGCGATGATATGGCTTCCGACGCTGCAGTATATCCTAAATAAAGACCTATAGCCATGCATAGAATACCAGCAAGCGTAGAAAACGCGGAAATCTGCACCGGGAGGGGAGGCGGAGAGTACTCCTTAACCCATACATAAGCCTTCTTCGCCATTTTGTCAACTCCAAAACCCTTGATGAACATGTAGGTTCCCAAAACGATAATGAACGCCATTAGATAATAGTGGACCAAGCCGAATATTGCAAGGACGCCCAAAATTAGGAAGAGAAGCCCCGGCAACCCTAAAGCTATGCGCGAATATCTGGGATTTTCTAGAATTGTTTTTAAATACTTTGAGAATAGGGCTGCTGTTTCTTCGATGGATTCACTGTGTTTAACGATTATCCTCCTCATGGATGAAACTGGCACCCTTGACTCTATAAGGGGCAAAACAGCTTCATCAGAATAGCCGTCCGTAACCAAAATAACCTCACTTGCGGGGAAAGAATTTAACACTTCGTTTAATTCGGCAACTATTTTTCTGTCTGCGCTGATGCTTCCAAGTTCTGTGCCTGAAATTGTTGCTATTTCAAAGATTTCATCTGGCTTGTTCTCGCTTATGAGGCGGTCATAAACTCTTATGGCTTCAAACATGGCGTTTGCGTCTGGCTCTTCAGGGTCTTTTAGGGCTAGGGAAACGGCTGCGTTGAGGTTTTTGTCCCTGCCTATTAATGGCGTCTTTATTTCAGCCTTTGCTGTTAGGTCTCCGTCTCTGTCAACGCATAGGATTAGAATTTTTTTCTGCTTCTGACCCGTTTCACTCATTTATTCTCTTCCATGTCAATATTTATGTGAAGTTACTTTAAGTTTATGCTAATCCTTTCTCGGCTAACACTTTAAATTCTTCCCAAGTGAGCTTTTCGCCCCGCTTCAGCTTTTCTCTAGCTTGTCTTTCCATGGCTTCTAAGAGCTTTTCCTCGGCTTCCTTTCGCTCTTTTTCCTCCTCTGCGGAAATTTCTTCCTTAATACTTTTTATTTCATTAGAGATTTTTGCCATTTCTGTTTGAAGAGACCTTATCTTATCTCGAGTTTTGAGGTAAAGCTCATGGGCATTGTCTGCCTCTTTTTTGATTTTTTCCGCTTCCTCAACCCTTTTGAGAAGTTCTTGATGGATTTCTTGGCTTTTCTTTGCACACTCTAAAATGTTTTTGTGGAGAAGCTCAGCTCTTGCTTGTAGGGCTTTCACCTCAGCCTTTAATTCAATCCTTTTCTGGTTTAGCTGTTCGATTTTCTTATGAATGCTTATTTGACTTTGTAGTTGCATAACTTGCTCGACGAGTTTTTTCTCCTCTTGTAGGTTTAGGGGTGTTGTCTGGATTTTCCATTCAAGGCTTTCAACTTCTTTTTCTAAAGCCTTAAAACTTCTTGTAGGCTTCTTTTTCAAAATTAGCTCAAGCTCGTTCCTTAAACCTTTAAGCTCCTCAATTTTTTGAGCTATTTCGGTTTTAATTTGGCTTCTCTGCTGTTTTAACTCCTTAACTTTTGCGTTCGCCTCGTTTCTGGCATTTTTCAGTTTCAGAATTTCAACGCTTAGGGCTTTCAGTTTTTGGTTAAGTGTGTTCCTTTTTTCAGTTAAATTTTCTGCTTCAGCCTTTAACCTGTCCCTTTGCTCTCTTAAAGCTGAAAGTTTCCTAGATAATTCCTCGATTTCTTGCTTTTTCTCGTTCTTTGACAATGGGGTTCTCCTTTTGTTTAATCCATTCAATAATCTGTTGGATTAATTTTGCTCCTTCTTCTGAGGAGAAGAGGGGTAAGTCCCAGTTTTCCTCGATTCCCCAGCGGGTGACGCTTCGATCGGCCACCATTTTTTGATAGGGCTTCTTGTATAGGAGGATGCCTCTCCTTTGCCATTGTGGTGTTTTAGCCAAATTTACGCCATGCTTAAACAGCATTTCATGAAGCTCTTCGGTTTTCATGCCCTTCAATTTTTTCGCTATTTCTGATGGTTTAAAGCCCATTTTTCTTAAGAGCCAGTAGGCGTAAGCATTGTTGTGGTTTCTCCATGCGTTTGTTTGCCTCCAAGCTAAATATTCCACGATTTTCTGGTGGTTTAGCATGGGGATTATGCGGGAGTCGAAGGCTACCGCAACCTTTTTTCCGAAGTGCTCCTGCAGCTGAACGGAGAACGCTGATGAGATAAGGCTTGGAAGAACGGAATCTACTTTTTCAACTCTGCCGCTGAAGGGAGCTTTTCCATCGAAAAGTATGTTTAGTTCGTCGCTGGCTATGTATATTAGGGTTGGGCTGAACCCCTTTTCAAATAGGGCTTTGCCAGAGTTAACTAGGCATTGTGCAAACTTTTTGTCAAAAGGTTTCTCTGCGCCTATACGTTCTGAAAGTTCACGAAACCTCCAACCGTCAAGCCTAATGAAGAATGGCATTCCCAGCGGAACAGAAGTTTTTGAAAAAATTTCGCTCTTAGCCCACTCCTTAAGCTTGTTTGCCAGTTGTCTTTTTTCAGTCATTCATTTTACCTAGGTTAAACGCATTTTATTCAAGGATTATTCTTGCGTCCACGGTTTTTGCTCCTTTCTCGTAGACCACTATCGGGTTTAGGTCAAGCTCTTTAATTTCTGGGTGTTCGGAAACAAGCCTAGAAGTGTTCAGGAGGATTTGTATTATTGCTTTTATGTCTGCTGGGGGCATTCCCCTATAACCTTTTAGAAGCGGGTAAGCCTTAACTTCGCTGATCATTTCGCGGGCTTCCTCCTCATTTATTGGCGTGATTCTAAATGTGACATCTTTTAAAACCTCTACGAAGACTCCTCCAAGTCCAAACATTAGGGCGTGGCCGAACTGGGGGTCTTTAATGGCTCCAACTATAACTTCTGTTGATGGTGGGGCCATTTCCTGGACGAGAACGCCGAGGATTTCGGCGTCTTTCTTATGTTTTTGCACGTTCTCCATTATTTGTTTGTAGGCTTTTCGAACATCCTTTGCGTCTTTCAAGTTTAGCATGACTCCTCCAACATCAGACTTGTGGAGGATGTCCGGCGAAACAATTTTCAAAACGACTGGATAGCCTATTTCCTCTGCAAATTTGACGGCTTCAGCTTCGCTTTTGGCAAGCTTAAACCGGGTTACTGGGATACCGTACTCCATGCAGACGCTCTTGGCTTCCATTTCTAAAAGATGCTTTCTCCCAACTTTACGGACTTCCATGAATATGCTATCTGTTTTGTCCATTTCTCTTCACCTCGGATGAATTGTGACATTTAAGTTATTTTCTAAAATTAAATCCTTTGGTTCAACGCTTTCGCCATATATTGTATGGGCACTGGTTCCAGCAGCATCGGCTGCCCTTGTACTCGCAGTTTTTACACTCTGGCATGTCAAAAAGTCTGGGCCTTCTAATTTTGCTGGAGCCGCTTTCAGACAAAAGCCTTCTCCACAAATCCTATTGCACATCAAAGCTAAAAACCATGCCCTTAAAATGGTGGGGCTGCCCGGATTTGAACCGGGGTCCCGAGCGCCCGAGGCTCAGAGCCTAGACCATGCTAGCCGACAGCCCCATTTTATGCTTGAGTGTTTGCTTTGTCTAATGTTAGTTTTGTGTAGGTTTAATAAAGGTGTTTTCTTAACCTTTAAACCCTTTATCTGGGCTATAACTACTATTACTGCTATAGAAGAGGGGGTTGGAAGGCTTGTCTAGTCAGCATCAGCGTGTGCGGGGAATCCGTGTTTTGAAGGCTGTTTCTTCGGCTGTTAGGCTTAACATTTTAAATGCGCTTTTCGATTATGGTCCGCTTTCTTACACTGAGCTTATGGGCATTTTAAAGATGAATCCCAGTCGGGACGCTGGCCGTTTCGCTTACCACTTGAAGTTTTTGCTTAAGGCAGACTTGATTGAGGCTGATGTTGAGTCTAAGAAATATCGGCTAACAGATTTGGGCAAGATGGTTATTGACGTGGCTGATGAAATTGAGAAACGGAGTTTAAGGACGCAGAGAATTCTCGTTAGAACATCCCGCTTTACCCTTGAAGAGTTTGACACCACGAAGATTGCAAACTCCCTAATAAAAGAGGCTGGCATGCCCCCAGAACTCGCCCAGAAAATTGCCAAAGAAGCTGAAAAACGCCTTCTTAAGGCTAGGACCCGCTATTTGACAGCCCCCCTCATAAGGGAGGTTGTTAACGGAATCCTCATTGAAAGGGGATTGGAGGAATACCGCCACAAACTAACCCGTTTAGGACTTCCAGTACATGACGTTTCAGCTTGTCTGCTGAGGGGTAGAACATCAGTTAATGCGTCTTCAGCCTTTGAAGAGTTTGGGAGAAACGTCCTTGAAGAGTATACACTTCTCAGCATATTGCCAAGGGACATTGCAGACGCATACCTTTCAGGAGAAATTCACATTCACAATTTAGGCTCCTGGATTTTAAAGCCAAGCGAAATAATCCACGATTTAAGATTCTTCATTAAAAACGGCTTAAATCCAACATCCACAGATGTTTCCCAACCTTTCATAAAGCCGCCGAGAAGTTTAGATTCAGCCCTAAACCTAGCTTTTAATGTCCTATTACAAACATCCAGAGAAGCCAACGGCACACAAGTGCTTGAATACTTTAACGTTTTTTTAGCACCCTTCATGAAAGGGTTGGATACAGCCACCGTCAAAGAGGCTCTGAGGCTTTTCATTCTTAATGTCAGCCGACACGTTAACGCCTCAATAAATCTTGAGCTGACACTTCCAGAATTCTTGGCGGACAAGCCAGCAGCTGGCTTGACAAGTGGTTGTTATGGGGATTTCCTTGAAGAAAGCCAGCTTTTAGCCTCGCTAATGCTTGAAGTTTTCGCTGAAGAAAGCGTTGAAAAGCCTCTTTTAAACCCGAAACTCATAATTAAGATTCGCCGTGAAACTTTCACAAATGATAGGGCATCAGAAACCCTTCTTAAGGCGCACCATCTGGCATCAGAAAGGGGAACACCATACTTTGCAAACCTTTTAGACGGGAATGATCAATGCTCTGTTTTTTCTCCATCTGGCGGCGTTCTTAAGGCAGACTTTAAAGGAGACTGGGAAATTGACACGATGCGAACGGGCATTTTAGGAATAGTGACTGTTAACATTCCCAGAATAGCCTACGAAAGCGGAAAAGACGAAGCAAAATTCTTCACACTTTTAAGGGAAAGACTTGAAATGGCAACAAGAGCCTTAGAAATAAAGTATAGAATATTAAAACAGCGTGGAAAAGGTTTTCTCCCATTTCTAATGCATTCCGCCAACGGTGACCAATATTTTAGGATTGAAAACTCCGCCCGCCTAATAAACCTCATAGGGTTGAAGGAAACCTCAGAAACAATCGGCGGAAAAAGCATATATGAGGATGAAAATTCTCTGAATTTTGCCTCCAAAATATTGAAGCACGTGCTAGAATTTCTCCCAAGGGGAAGGCATGAGGGGAGACTGCTTCCTTCAGCCTTGCCCTGGGCTGATGCCTCTGAAAGGCTGGCAAAACAGGACATCGAAAGGTTTGGTGTCGCAAAGGTTCGCTTCCTTGGAACGAGAGAAAAGCCATACTATTCTGCTTCTGGCAGAATAAGCCTCCAAAACCTGGAAATCCCAGCGAAAATTTTAGCTGTTGAAAAGGAACTCTATGAGCCTTTATCTGGCGGAAACTTAACAGTTCTAGAGCTAAGCGACGCTGAATACACTTCGGAAACACTCTTCTCAGTTACAAAAAAGCTTGTTGAAAATTACAAACCGCGACTTTTCACATACAATCGCAATTTAACCCACTGCAGTCAATGCAGAAAAAGCTGGTTTGGCGCACTCCAAAAGTGTCCCCAATGCGGTTCGGTTAGCACACTGACAGCCTTCAAACGCTTTTAAAGGCTATTTCACAGCCCCCAATATTAACGCCAAAAGCGCCATCCTAGTGACAATGCCGTTCCAAACCTGCTGGAAGTAGCGGGCGTGGGTTGTTCCATCAACTTCCGCAGCTATTTCGTCAACCCTTGGAAGCGGGTGCATAACAATCAAGTCCTTTTTAGCCATGCTCAAAGTTTCCAAGTCAATTTTATAGGAACCCTTAACCTTAATATACTCGGCAGGGTCTGGGAAACGCTCCTTCTGTATTCTGGTCACATATAAAACATCTAAAAGTGGAACAACCTTCTTAATGTCAGATTCCTCGGTTACTGGAATCTTCTCCCTAATCTCCTCGAGAACCTCCCGCCGCATCCTCAAAGTTTCAGGCGAGACAAGATACAATTCCACATTGTAGTAGGAAAGGGCATAAGCCAGGGAGTGAACAGTCCTTCCATAACGCAGGTCGCCTACAAGGGCAATTTTTAAACCGTCAATTCTGCCCTTCTCCTTCATAATCGTGTAAAGGTCCAACAATGCCTGTGTAGGATGCTCCTCCGCTCCGCTCCCACCATTAATTATTGGAACCTTTGCAAATTCAGCTGCAAGTCTTGCAGCTCCCTCAAGGGGATGCCTTATGGCTATTACATCCGCATAATTCTCAACCGTGCGAACAGTATCCGCCAAATTTTCACCCTTCCGAACAGAGGCTATTTCAGCCTCTGCAAACCCTATTGTTGAGCCCCCAAGCTTGTGCATGGCCGCCTCAAAACTTAGGCGGGTGCGTGTGCTAGGCTCAAAGAAAAGTGTTGCAAGGATTTTCCCCCTAAGCATGTCTGAGCCCTTTTGGGCTAGGGGCTCCATTGCCCTAGCAACTTTTAAAATGTAGTCTATTTCTTCACGTGAAAAGTCTCGGATGGAGATTATGTCTCTTCCCTCAAATTTCAAGTTTACACCCTTTTAGACAAAGCGGCATGTTTCACTTAAATAACTTTTTATTCACCTTTTCAGCCGTGTGGAAAACTATAGAGAGAAGAGGGGTATCAAATTTAGCAATTCAATGGCTTTAAAATTGACACTGCGGACAACTGCGATAAGCGGATAAAAACCTTTTATCTATGCACTGATAATAGCCTTCTAAAGGTGCGAGGATCCGCACATGAGCGAAACAATGCTGTATGTTTCTAAAATTAAGGATGGAACAGTCATCGACCACATAACCGGTGGGCACGCTTTGGACGTTATTAAAATTTTGGGGATAACTGGCAAGGAGAAACGCATAATCACTATCGCCATTAATGTTCCAAGCAAACGGTTTAAGGTTAAGGACATTGTCAAAATTGAGGGGAGGGAGCTTAAACCCGAAGAGGTTCATAAAATCGCCCTTTTGGCGCCCCATGCAACCATAAACATTATTCGAAACTATGATGTTGTCGAGAAAAGGCGGGTTAAGCTTCCAAACGTTATTGAAGGCATTGTTAAATGTGCCAATCCGGCTTGCATAAGCAACAGCAACGAGCCTGTCCAATCCAAGTTTTATGTTAAAAGCGAGGAGCCCCTAATCTTGAAATGCCATTATTGTGGCTATATTATGGAGAAAAGCGACGTTTTGAAACAGTTTTAGTAGGCCTTGAATGGAAAAATCCACAAAAAAACAGCTAAATGCGCGCGCAATTGGAAGTTGCTGCCCTCTCCACCGCACTTCGTGTAAATTCTTCTAATATAGTGGCCTAATCAAAATTTTATCGAAAAACAATCTGAACTGGAAATCATAATTTAGTTTAAAAAAGTGATTTGTTGGCGGGCCCGCCGGGAATTGAACCCGGGACCCCCGGGTTTCTTAGCTTTTGGCTTAAAAGCCCGGTGCTCTATCCTTACTGAGCTACGGGCCCTTCGGTGCTTAGCAATATTATTAAGCACCTCTCTACGTTTTATAATATTTGGCATTGAGGGATGCTTATATGGATTTAGGTTCGATTTTGAGGTTGTTCTTCAACTGTGATAGGAGAGGTTATGCTGTTATGAAGGCGGCGACGCCAAACTTTACATCGTTAATGGATTTTAGTTCGGTTTGTAATCTTGCAGAATCTAGAAAATTTTGAAATTTAGGATGGTTTGTTCGTTTATGTTCCTTTGTGTATGGTGTTTTTTCGCTGTAGGTTAGTCCATCGGTTGATAAGTGGTTGAGCTAAATTTTCAGCATTCCATATTCTTGCGTGCGCATGGCTAGTGCAAATAGTTTTTTAAGATGTCATTGAGTAGAGTTTTCAGGATGTATTTTAGAAATGTGGCTATTTCGTTAGGTGTTAGTTTTGATTTTCCCCTTTTCCTGTTTTCGAAGGTTACTGGTCGCTCGCCTACTTTGAGGCCTAGGAGTTTTGCTTGTCTTAGAGTTTCTATTTGTATTTCATATGTTTGGCTGTGAAGCTTTGGCAGAGCCTTTTTAATGTATTCTCTTGAGTAGCATCTGAAGCCGCTTG
>Ga0209225_1000309_pt1 | contig 58394 bp, 60 predicted proteins | sample WasSprMetagenome_FD_184732 | JGI IMG/M metagenome (GOLD analysis project Ga0209225, IMG submission 184732) | Sulfidic aquatic microbial communities from Washburn Spring, Yellowstone National Park, USA - WS (SPAdes) (version 3) | ecosystem: Environmental > Aquatic > Thermal springs > Hot (42-90C)... | reverse complement strand
TTCCTAATCCTCCCATTGGGAGGCATCCAGCAAGTAGTAGCTTTTGCTACTACTAACCCCTTTATTTCATACCCAAGATCAAAAGGGGCTTTTCATCGCAAATCATTGAAGGCAAAAGCCTTCTCACTTTTAAAGCTCTAATGCTGGATTTCCTATGAATAGGAAGCTTGGCCCAAGCCTGACCCTCCAGAACGACATGTTCTGGAAGGACTAAAGAACATCAATATAATAGTAAAGTTTTAATTTTTTATTATCACTTCTTTCTTTTTTAATTATTATATATTTTAAGAAAAATTTAAGCATTATCTTTCTTAGATCAAATAAATTTTATTGTTTTTAATAATATGATTGAAAAAGAATTTTTTCTTTATTAGAAAATGAAATAGAATTTATTGAAATAAAAATATATTGGTTACACTAAGTCTTCCATTAATTGTTTTTATATTATGGAGATATTTTAAAAATATTTTTAAAATTATAGGTAAAAATCTTTATATAATAAAATTTTATGAAAAATTAAATGATTGGGCATGTCCCCTTATATTATAAAAATTAAAAAGATCAAAATATATCCTTTAAATATAATATTTTTTATATTTCTATTAATTAGTATTTTTCTTCCATGGGGGTATTTAAGTCCATTTAGACCAAATATTAGTCTTTCTTTATATGAAGTAGTAAAAGATGATATAAATAATATTAATATTTTATTTAATACTTTAATTATTCCTCCTATTCAAGGTACAGTTTCTATTATTGCTTTTTTAGCTTTTTTCTTTATAATTATTGGAGGTATATTATCTATTTTCTTCAGAGGTGGGACTATTTTAGTATTAAGTGGAATAATTATAGGATTTATTGCTTTAATTTTAACACCTTTACCATTAGAGGGTAGTAAAATATTTGATGTCGGATTTTATATAGGGCTTTTTTCTTTAATAATATCAGTATTCTTCAATTTTATAGTATTTAGAGAAAAAAAGGAAGAAGTTTTACCTTTACCATTGATAGAAACACCTACAACCCCCTCTATACCTTTATCATTATTAATTGGTCCTGCTTGTCCAAAATGCAATAGAGCAACAATATATGTAAGCGAATATCAAAAATATTATTGCCAATATTGTAAAGAATATATTTCATAAAAAACGGGCCCGGCGGGATTTGAACCCGCGACTTGCGGCTTTCTTCAATTTAGGAGGCCGCTGCCCTATCCATTCTAGGCCACGGGCCCAAAAAATATATTTTTATTCTATAGTTTAAATTTTTAGAGAAAAACTTATTTTTTTAATTTATTACTTCTTACATTTTAATATAAGAATATGCTTCTTTTTTCTTCTAAGAGATGGTTCTATAATGTCCGGGAAAAAATTGGAATTTATTATTTCACATGGGGGAGAATCATTAGTTATGGATATTCTTAAAATTTTAAAAGAAAAATATGATTACAATACTCTTTCAAAAATTACAGGGCTTCCAATTTCTACATTAAGTAGATATTGCACAGGAAAAAGTACTCCTAAAGGTAAAAGAATAATGAATTTAATTAATAAAATTACTCCTATGATAGATATAGAAAAAATTATTAGAGAAAATATAATTATTGATAAAAATGGTTATATAGATTCTTCAGCTTTATTTTTAAATGCAAATATATTAAAAATTTTATCTTTATATGCATTAGATTTTTTTGCAGGAAGAAAAATCACATGTATTATTGCATTTGATGAATTAAGTATAAGTCTTGCAACTTCTATTGCTTTAATTTCAAATAGAAAATTTTTATTTCTTAGCAATTCCCCTTTTTGTGAAATAAAAGACAATTTTTTATATTTTATGTATTCAAGTTTTGGAGAAAATAATGTTTATTGGTTACCAAAAAAATATATTAAAAATAATGAAAGTGTATTAATAATTATGAGTAATGCTTTCAATAGTAATAAAATTAATTCTTTTTTCGACTTTCTAAAAAAATTAAATGTTTTTGTTTGTGGTGTTTTTAGTATAATTGGTAAGAAAGATGAATGGGAAAAAATAAATTTTCCATTAGGAAGCAAAAATACATGTTTAATATTGTTTTAAAAATACCCATCCATATAGATTATAGTTCTTTCTATTAATAATATAATTTCCACTCTATATAAGAAATTATTCTTATTTATTTTAGATTTTTCTTATGATTATGTTTTTATAAATTTTGGAGATCATATAATGTTATTATATTTTAAATGAATTTGTTATTCCAAATAATAAGACCATTAAAACTACTAAAGACTATCATCACATTTATATTTCCTACAAAAACTACATATTTTTACGAATACATTAAATCATTAAATTTGTAATAAAAATGAAAAATAGCAAAAATTGATTAAAGCTATTGAATAATATATTCTTTTCCTAACCTCTTTGATGTATTAATGATTTTTTTTATATTCATTCTAATATGCTAATTTCTCCTTTTTAAATCATTTATTGTTTTATTTGTACAACTTCTTTAATAAAAATTGCGATAATTAATTTTTTATTCTTGGTTATGCATATTCTCTCCATGTGTGATTACATTTTACACATCTAAAGAATTGAGTCGTAGGTTCATCTGCACTTCTTGTTTGTACTGTCCACCAATATGCTTCATTGTGTCCACAGACTGGGCATTTAACATCACTAGTTATGGGAAGAGGTGTAGTCTCTTCTTTAACAGTTTCTATAACTGCTTCTTTACTAGAAAGTTTTTTAGTTGATATTAATACTTCTTCTATCTTTTCTTCATAACCACATTTTTTACAAAATAATACATTTTTATCATTCTTCTTTTTTATTGAAAGTTTTTTACCGCACTTTGGGCAAAACTTCATTTTTTATACCTCCCTGAATTTTTATTGCTTTTTTTCTAATTCTTCACTTAATGAATATATTTCATCAATTATTTCTTTCATTTTTTTAATAGATTCTTCTAATATATTTCTTGCTGTTAAATTTTTTCCTTTTGTTTTTATTATAAATCTTATATCGCTTTTTAATGGATGCTCTATCCTATATCCTGCATATTCTACTTCTTCATTTTTTTGTGCTACTTCACTTAAAGCTGCTATTAATGAAACACCAACATCCCTAACTATTAGTTCTAAATAATCATTTCGTTCTTTTACTATAGCTATTTCCATTTTTACTTCAACCTGAACCATTCTAAGATTTGTTTAAAGTTATTATAATACTTTTTTATTATTTTCCTATCCTGCTTTATTTTACATTTTTTACAATATAGGTTCTTATTAAGTTTAAGTGGGGAAGCACAAAATTCGCAAAAACATAATAAAGCTCCACAATCTTTATCTTTTATTGAAAGAGTTATAATTCCATAAGAGTTATCCATAACTTTTGCAATTACTATGTCTCTAATACTTAATAATGACTTCTTTTCCTTTTTTATTTTAAGTGGTAAAATTATTCCAGTCATGGGATGCTTTAAAGGTTTTTTATTAACTGAAAGTATATCTGCAAATATTAAACTATTTTGTACTTCTTTTACTTCACAAAGAACATAAGAATTTTTCTCTATAGTTTCTATTTTATTTAAAGGTTCTACTCTTGCTACTTTTGATTTATAGTCTATATTTAATAATCCCAAATTATTTGAAATTACTTCATATTCATTAATATAAGTTCCACTTCCTCCTATAAATTCTTCGATTACACCTATTTTCTCTCCTGGAACTACAATTCTTTTTTCTATTTTCTCCATTTTTCTTCACTTTTTTAAAATGGATGCAAATAATTTAATGAATAAATTGTTTTTTCCCATTCTAAATAATTTAATGCGATAAGTACTTCGCTAGGTAATAATAACGGTTTTTTAAACATATATTGATCATCTATGCTTACTCTTGGACAACAAGTATTTATATATGCATCAAAATTCATTTCTTCTAGATGAATATTTTCTATTTCATTTATTGTAATTAAGCTTGATTTTTTATTATTTTTTTCAATTATTTCTTTTAATTTTTCAGCTATTTTTAAATTTTTCTGTCCAGGTTTTAAACATATTAATATTCCAATTTTTTTAGCTTTTTTAAATTCTTGAATTTTCATATATCTTTGCGTAAGTACTTTTTTTGCTATATCTTCTATATCTATAGCTTTTCCTATAAATGGTTCTATTGCGATCACACTTTTTTCTGTAATAAGTTTTAACCCTAAAGCATGAAAAGTACTTCCTATAACAATATAAGAATCAATATCTTTTTCGATAATTTTTGCAGTAGAATAATCACATCCAATTATTTGTCCATTATGTTGTGCTAATCCACATTTTTTTCCAATAATTCCATTTATTTCATATTTTTCTAAAAAATTAATAGTTTCTTTAAGCATTTCAATCCATTGAATCGTAGCTACTATTCCTACATTTTTCCCATTTATTAATGGAATAGCTTTTCTTAAAGTATCTTCTAAAGGTTTAAAATTTTTATAATGGTATTCATAGTATAAAGTACATACCTCATGTTTTGATAAAAATTTTGAATGTCCTATATGAAGAATAAGATCTGCATTAATATTTTTTGCCTCGCTAAATGCAACATCACATCCTCCATGACATGGATTAGCAGAAATAATCGCAGGGATTCCTATTTTATTTAATTCATCACTTACTTTTATAGCAAAATTTTTTAATCCTATTGGAGATTGTATAAGAATTTTCGAAGGATTGATTTCTTTAATTTTTTTAATTATTTTCTCTATTCTATTTTCTTCATTTGAATCATAATTCATGTTATCTCACCCTCTCTTTAGAAAATTAAAGAAAAATCGCATAAAAATAAGAATAAGAAATTTCTAATATTTTAATTTATTCAAAAAATCTATTATTTCTTTTCTTATTTCTTTTAAATATTCTTCATCTCTATTATCCTTGTATATCTCCATATATTCTCTAAGTTTTTCTCCAAGATCTATGAAATAAGAAAATTTAGGAATGGAAAGCATGCCTAAATAGCTTAATAAAAGAATAGTATAAAAAGATTCTTTAACATTTTTATAAGCTTGTTTTAATGTTCTTAAATATGCTCCCTTTGTAACTTTTTTCTTTCTTAATCTTGCTTTTTCTTCTAATTTTAATTTTTCATCGAGATTTGATGTAATATATTCAATTAATAAGCTTTCCATTTGTGCTTTTGATAATGAACAATTTTCACATAGAAGCTTAAATATTAAATCTTTTTTCAAATTTTTTCTAAAATTTTCAATTTCTATACGTAAAGAACTTTCGCTCATTCCTTCTCTCCTATGGAATACAAAAATGTAAACCATCTATTTTAAATATTTTTCTTCATAAATAATTTATCATATCATAAAAGTAATAAATAAGAATGTTTCTTGTATATAATTAGAAACTACAGTTAGTTAGAGTAAAATATATTTTTAAAAGAACAATCATTTAAAAAATATTATTTATCTTAAAGAAATCGATTATAATATTTTATTTAACAAAAATACTTATCAATAATTTGATTATTAATCCCTTTTATATATCTATAAGCTTTTCTTTAATCTTTTTATTAACTAATAGTAACTTGTAATGTTAAATTTTAATATTTATAAATAACATAATGAATTATATTTTTATATGATTAAGATTCTTTATAAAACTTGTTCACTTAACTTTTCCTCATCTACTCCTTTCCCTTACTCTATTCTATGAATATTTTTTTTGTGAGCTACATTTTTAAGGGCCTAAGTTTACCATATGGAACTTCTATAATTCTCCAAATCATCCATTGAAAAATATTTTATTTGCACAATTAACATCTAACAGATTATTTTATTACCTTTTAGCATATCTATAACCCGTTTTTCTGATTTAATTATTATTGTTTTTATTTTTAGTTCATTAAAGTATTATTAAAGGCATTGGACTAACATACATGAAATTGTCGTATTCACTTTCATATCAATTAAATATTTGGCTACTGCAAGTTTTTTGCAATGAATAAGTGATACTATTGGATTCTATAATATCCTAGTATTCTTACTTCTTTTTTTATATGATGATTGTGAATTTTTTAGAATATACAAATTCACTTAAGATAGTATCTTTAAGCTCTTTTTATTAATATTTATTGTAAAACACTTCTTGATATATATTCTACGATTATCATTTTTTCTCTTGAACTATTTTTCTAAGTTCTTCTATGCGTTTAGATATTTCTTTTAGATTTGCTTCTAAATCCTTTTTTAATTCTTCTAATGCTTTTAATTCTTCAATTGGATCCATCTGATAAGACCAATAATATGGCCATAATCTTGCCCATGCTGGAGGCCATGGATGTCTGGGACACCACCAACTTTTAGACCAATACCATTTCATTTAACCACCTCATTTCGTGAAATATCACGAAATTATATTATAAAGTAATATTTAAATTTTTATGATATATCTCATAATTATGTTTCATAAGCGTTGGTGTAAAAGATATAGACATGGAAAAGTTGGAAGATTACCAAAACCTATTATTATAGATTCATTTATTAATATTGAAAAGCTTAAACCAATTCCAGAAAAGAATATAGAAGCAATTTATATGGAATTAGCTGAAATTGAAGCTTTAAGGCTTATAGATTTGGAAAAGTTATCTTTTGAAGAAGCTGGTATAAAAATGGGGGTATCAAGAAATACTGTTTGGAGATTAGTTGAAAATGCGAGAGAGAAATTAATAAGAGCTATAATTGAAGGTAGAGAAATTATAATACAAAAAAGAGAATAGTTTTTTATTTTAATTAAGAACTCATCTCTAAACTATTTAAGCTTTTCTAATAATAAAATTTCTCATAGAATTTCTCTTATCATTCTTTAAACAGTATTTTTTTAAAAAAATTAAAATATTAAAATTTTAAAAAAATATTTTTAAAATATCTCCATATAAAATATTAATAACATATCCAAATAATAGAAAAACAATTAATGGAAGACTTGAAGTAACCCATACATTTTTATTTTCAATAAATTCTATTTTCATTTTCTAATAAAGAAAATATAAATTTCTTTTTTCATTAATACTTTTCTCAATTGAAATAGAAATCTTTTTTAATGTCTTTAGCTTATATCTAATGAAAAAATATAAAGACCAGAGAGCATAAAAATGATTAGAAAATATGCATACAAGGTTGTAAGGGGGGAGTTAATATTCAATAACAGCAATGACAAGCAAAAAGTCGATGAACTGATAATGGAGTGGCATAATGCAGTATTACAATATGCAAATATGTATGCAAAAATTGGAAAATTCATTAATATTCAAACAAAATTGCCAAAAATTTTAAATAAAACTGCAAAAGAATATGCCAAAACATTAGTTAAACAAAATGGCAGAAATGCAATATTTACAACTATTGAAAAAACAAAAGAAATGAAAAAAGAAATTAAAGAAAAAATAAAGAAAACAGAAAACATTGTTAGTAAAGAAGCAATTAAGCATTTAAAAAATAAGAAAATCATTGGAATAAGCGATAACTTCATACAATTACATAGAAATTATTCAAGAAGTAGCGATGATTTTGAAACTATAAGTATAACATCATTAGAACCTTATAAAACAATAAAAGCATGGTTTAGATGTAAAAGGAAGCAATTACTAATAGAAGCTTTGAATTCTTTGAAGATAAACAATAAACCTAAAGGAAGAAGGACAATTGAAGTATGTGATCCACTGATTAAAAAAGAAGATAATAGATATTTTCTTATATTTCCAATAAGGAAAATTGTAGAACTGCCGAGCATTGAAGATTTATCTAAAAAACTTGATGAAGGATTCAATATCTTAACCATAGACATAAACTTAGACGATGTTTGTTTCGCAATTTATAAAGTAGATGCCAATAGTTATAAAAGAATTTTCATTGATAGAATAAAGTGGAACATTGCAGAGTGGCAAAGAGTAAGAAAAATCGATGAATTTGCAAAGAAGAGGTATAAAACACCTGCAAAAAGACTATGGAATAAGTTAAGATTAAGAAATTTAGGAATTTGCCAAAGGATTTCAAATGAAATTGTTAAGATTGCTTTAAAATACAATTGTATTACAATAATTTATGAAGACTTGCGAAATAATTTTAAAAATAAAAACAGAGACTTCAATTATAAAATAAGAATGTGGTATTACAGGAAAATCCTGAATTACTTAATAAGCATTGCAAATTGGAATGGAATAGCAACAATATATGTAGATCCTAAAGATACTTCAAAGAAATGTCCAAAATGTAATAATGAACTTAAAGAATATAATGGAAATCTTCATTATTTAGAATGTAAGAATTGTGGTTTTAAAGATGATAGAGATCATGTTGCAGTTGCAAATATTACAAAGAAATTCAAGGAGCTCCTTCTAAACCCTAAGGGTCTGGAAGGAGAAGGTTTAGGAACTCAACCCAGAACCTTCCTCCAAGCAAAATATACGCAATGAGGTTATTGAGCAAAAAGCAATGAAATAACTAAGCATTTAATGGATGTTGGCGAACGAAGCCACAATGGATAAATCATTAGCATTGGAGGAAGAAGCTAGAGTTTAAAAATGAGTTCATATAGTAAATCATAATTCCTATAATAAAGCCTATACTTAAATTTGTTAAATAGGATATTATTGCTATAAGTAATGCTATAATCAATTCAATACGCTTCTTTAATTTTAAAATTTCTTTTCCTAGTTCTATAGATGCTGGAATAAGCATTGCACCGACTATTGCTATTGGAAACCTTGAGAAAATCCATACTACGATTGTTGAAAGAAATATTGCTGAAATGATTTCTATTAAACCCTCCATTACCATTGCACCACCAGTTCTTGCTCCATAGAAATATTGAGCCATGAATCCTCCTGCTCCATGGCATAATGGTATACATCCAAAGAATGCAGCTAAAAAATTCATTAAACCCATGTTTAAAGCTAATTGTCCATCTTTTATCTTTCTTGAAAATCTTTCATTTACTGCTATTCTTGTAGCTATCACAGCATTTGAAAGTGTTAAGAATATTTGCACAAAGCCAACTTCTAACATTCCTTTCCATACATCGTTAATAGTAAAAAGATGAATTTTTGGGATGTAAAAGCTTAATGTAATTATTCCTTCATTTTGTAATGCTATGAATAATCCAATACCATATAGAACAATTGTAGCTGGCACAAATTTTCTTTTACGTATTGTTATAAATAGTGCAATTATCACTATTGAAAGGAGAGAAAGTAAAATTGATGTTTGCATAAGTTCTATTGATTCTAATAATAGGTATATTGCTAAAGCAAGCTGTATGCCACGAGCAACGCACTCTGGTACAATCCATAAAATTTTATCTAAAAGGCCTGTGATAGACAATACCAACCATATTATTGCCATACCAAATGATGTAGCATAAATTAAGTTTATGTCCCATTTATAAGTAAGAGCATATATTGCTATAGCTTTCATTGGTTCGATTGGAAGTGGGAGCTTATAATATATTCCTATTAATATATTTGAAATACCCATAACAAGCATTATGGCTGCAGGATCGAGGTTAAGAATTTTAACATAAGCTAAAAAGAGAGGATGCAATGGTCCAAAATCTCCTAGAGCACCTCCCAATTCTCTTAAATTGAATTTAAGTCCTCCTTTATCGACTTGAGTATTATTTATAAAATTATTTTTAAGAAAATTAGCGCTTGTCGCTTCTTTATTTCCCATTAAGTAATCACTATACTTCAGTTTATTTTCATAAAGATGTATAAAAGATTTTTTTATTAAAAAAAGCTTATTAATTAAGTAAATGAATTTTATTCAATAAAATGAATTGGAGAAATATTATTGAATTGGATAAAAATGTATATTGGGTTGGAGTTAGGGATTGGAATCGAAGAATTTTTGATGCTTTAATTCCTCTTCCAAAAGGAACTACATATAATGCTTATTTAATATTAGGTAAAAATAAGAAAGCTTTAATAGATACAGTGAATCCAGGTTTTGAAATGGATCTTGAAGAAAAAATTAAAAAAATTATTGACCCTAAAGATTTAGATTATGTAATAATGAATCATGCCGAACCTAATCATGCAGGTGCAATCCCTCATATTATGAATATAAGCAATAAAGCTAAACTTGTTGTAACGAATAAAGGTTCAAAAATGGCGCAAAGATTTTATAAAGTACCAGAAAATAGAATTATAATTGTTACTGATGGAAATACTATTGATTTAGGCAATAAAACATTAAAATTTATTGAAGCACCATGGCTACATTGGCCTGAAACAATGTTTACTTATATTGTAGAAGATCAAATCCTCTTTTCATGCGATTTTTTTGGTTCTCATACAGCTGAAGCAATTTATGATGAAGAAATTGAAGACTTAATTCCTAAAGCACAAAAATATTTTGGTGAGATAATGATGCCATTCAGAATAATGGCTAAGAGAGGATTAGAAAAATTAAAAGGTTTGAAAATAAAAATTATAGCTCCAAGTCATGGACCGATATATAAAAATCCAGAAAGAATTTTAGATGCTTATGATAAATGGGTAAATGGGAAAACAAAATGTAAGGCTACAATAGTGTATGTAACAATGTGGGGAAGTACCGAATTAATGATTCAGCCATTAATTGAAACATTAGCATCTGAAGGTATAGAAGTAACTTTACATAATCTTACAGTAACAGATTTAGGAGAATTGGCTAAAGATTTAGTGGATTCTAAAGCAATAATTTTAGGTACTCCAACTGTTTTAGGTGGTGCTCATCCTTTAGTAGTATATGCTGCTTATTTAATTAGAGCTTTAAGACCACCTGCGAAATTTTGTGCATTTTTAAGTTCTTATGGTTGGGGTGGTGGTGCAATAAAAAATCTTAGTGAAATTCTTGATCCTTTAAAAATTGAAATAATCGATGCTTTAGAAATAAATGGGCCTCCATTAGAAGATGATATAATAAAAATTATTGAATAAGTAAAAAAATTGCTGAAAAAATTAAAATGTAAAATAGGCTTATCTGAAAAAAGGTATCTTTTACTTCAGAAAATATAAGCAGATTTAGCAATTGCTAAAAATTGAATTAATAGAAAATAACTTTTATTAATTGAAACTTTTGCATAATTAAAGTACTTAATGAAATATTTGCGATTTTAATTTTCAACTATTTACATTAATTTCTTCTAATATCTTTGAAATTTGCTTTTTAAATTCTGGAGTTTATTTTTGATAGTTGACCATACCAATTCTAAATTTACACCAAAATATTCATGAATTAATTTATCTCTCAAACTTTCCAAACATTGATGAAATTATTTCTTCTTATAATCGTGCAAATTGGAATCGATAACAATGACTTTTTCATCTTTAAAATAAGCTTCCTTTATTCCCACATCTCAAATATAGCTATTTATCAGATATTTTTATCCAAAATATGCAGGGGGTGGGATTTGAACCCACGATGGCTTGCGCCAATGTCTACGCCACTGGGTCCTAAGCCCAGCCCCATACCAAGCTAGGGGAACCCCTGCTTCTTTTAACTAAAAAGATAAACTCTATTATTTATTTTTTAAATTTAAAAAATATAAAAGAGAAAAGTTTATTATTTAAAGCTTTAAATATTATTTCTCATTTTTCTTAATAATAATCTAAAATATTCTTAAAAAATATCTGAAAAATTAAGATTAAATGAATGTTTAATGCTTTAAAAAATTTACAAAATTAAATTAAAAAGATAATAAATAATAAAAATTTAAAAAGTGTTGAATAATATGATAATTTTAAAATGGTTAATAAAATTAGATAAGCTTTTACGTTGGATTTTAATTATTATTCTTTTAATAGAAATATTAAGTGGATATTGTCTTATTAAACCATATTTCATAGAAAGAGTGACTTTTAATTTAATTAATAGATATAATGCATATTTTCTCCATACTTTATTCGATTTTCCAATTTTCATATTAGCAAGTTTTCATGCATGTTTATACATTTATCAATGTTACAAAACTAGATTTAAAGAAATTTCTTATGCAATTATTATTTTATTCGTAATTATTAATTTAATTCTTATAATTATTGAATTTAGATAATTAAAGTAAATATTCCTTAAGCATTTCTAATATTTCTCTCTCTATAGAAGAAATATAATTGAAAGCATCTTCTGCTGTTGATCTTCTACTTTTATATTCAACGAATAAACGTCTATACCAATATATAGCTTCATTTATTTTAATTCTTAAAAAGCCTAAATGTTTAAGCTTATCTGGGAAATTTCTTAAATTTGGAAGCATAAGTATAAAATCAACAAATACGAATCTTTCAGAATTAGCATAATCATTTCCTGTTTCTAAATCAAAAGAAATACAAAGTAGTTTATCAGGAGATAAAAATGATATTCTTTCTTTACTTGGAAATTTTACTTTTTCATAACCTAATCTTTTTAAAATTGGTGAGAAATACTCTTTAATAAAGCCTTTTCTAATTAATCTAGTAGTTTTTGCCTCATTACTGCCTCTTTTTATCCATTTATCTATTTTCTCCACGATTAGAGGAAGATATGAAAAATATTTATGTTTTTCTAAAGCTCTTGGCTTATAAGTAAGAAAAAAGTAAATATTAAATTATTTCTACTCTCTTTTTTAATTTATTAAAACAAGATTTTATTGAATTTCTTATTCAAAAGTTTTCTTCTATGTTTTATCTTAAGAAATTTCATTAAATAATAGTTTATTATTAATATTTAATATCTATTAATAAAAAAAGGCTTTTTAATTAAAAAATTGAAATTAAAGTTTAAATTTAAGTATGAATAAATTATTTAATACCCCCGCGTAGCTCAACTTGGTAAAACTCCTGGCAGAATATTGTCAGGAGTTTCAGGAGAGAGCATCCGGCTGTAGCCGGCATAGGCAAGATGTGTATGTGATACACACAATGAGCCTATGTCAGCCGGAACCGGAGGGTTCCCGGTTCAAATCCGGGCGCGGGGATTCGGGTTTGTGCATCACAATTTATCTTTTTTTTAATAATGAATAGGATGTATAAGAAATAATAAGAAAATTATTAAAGCATTCCCATTAAATAAAGAAATTCATTTCTATGGAATAAAACCTATAATAAAAGAAGTACATTTATTCTGAAATAAGATCTTTTATCTTCAACCAATTAGGTACACAAATGATTTCAGGTTTCTCACTATTGTCCTTATAAATTTTTGCAATTAATACATCAATTTTTACATATCCATCATTAGTTGCTTTTAAAACAATGTAAAAAATTTGGAAAAAAAGATCTATTACAAAACCAATAATAATGAAGAATAAGAATACAGGCGCGCATTAAAATCATCACTTTAATTTTTTAAAATTTTTATTATAGAATATTTTTAATATTTCTAGAAGGAAGATGGAATCATATTCAGCAAAAATAGGAAAAAGAGAAGTTATTTATCTTGGAGGCGGGGAAACTATAGAGAAAGTTATTAGAATAGGTATTCAAGAAGCAATTATAGTTTATAAAAGAGATTATAAAAGTGATATAGGAAATTTAAATATATACTTAGAAAATGGAGACTGGATAATAGGTTATGAAGTTAGAAAACTTTCATATTATCCAGCTGAGGTAGTAGAAGGACATATCGATATATGTCTAGATATAACTGATGAATCTCAAAAAGTAATTAAATGGGAAAAAGATGAAAAAACAGGGGAATATTATGTAAAAGAGAAAGCAGATTGGTTAATAAAAGATTGGGGAGGTTGTGGATTTAAAGTAATCACTCACTCAATTAATGAAACTGAAATTGCAGAAGAATTAATTGGACCGAAAATAAAAAGATCTATTACAAAACCAAATGTTACATTAGAATATTATAAAAATAGTAAAATATTAAAATTGCCTTTTCATGATGATGAAATAAGATTAAATATAAATAATGGATATTTAGGATTAATAAGAAATGATAGAAAAATAATTGAAATATTTCCATTAAAGAAAGAGTTACATTACTATGAAGATGGCCTTATGGACGGAATCGATTTTAAAGTTATTCATCAAAGAATGGAAGTAAAACATGCAGAAGAATTAATTGAAAAAGAAATAATAAAACCTATTCCAGAATCAAAATTAGAATATTATAAAAATAATAAAATTCTAAAATTTTTATTAGATAGTGAAAAAGAAATAAGAATAAATTTAGAAAATAAAAATATAGAATATATTAATAAATATAAAAAAGAAATTGAAATTATTCCATTAAATAAAGAATTATATTATTATGGAGATGATTTTAAAGTAATTATTCATCCAAGAAACATTGAACAACCTAAAGCAAAAGCATTATTAAAGCCAGAAATAATAAAATCAATTCCAGGAATTGATTTAGAATATTATAAAGAAAATGATATTTTAAAAATTCCTATTTTAAAAGATGAAATTAGAATAAATATTGAAAATAAAAGTTTAGAATATATAAGAAATAATAAGAAAATTATTAAAGCATTTCCATTAAATAAAGAATTACATTTTTATGGAATTGAACCTAGAGTTAGAAAATACATTGTTACATCACAAGGAGCTAGACTTGCTAATCAGAATACCAACTAGGCTTATATAGAATGTCATAACTTTCGTCTTTATAAACTTTTACAATTAATACATCAATTTTCACGTATCCATCATTAGTTACTTTTGCATCTTTAGGTATTCCAATTACATATATGATTCCATATTCGCTGTCTTTATAGAAATCTTTATTTTTAAGTTTATGTAAAACTTGATAATCTTTAGCTCTATCCCTATAGTCTTCAAATAACTTCTTTACTCTTTCTGGATTTGTTTTAATTTCTTCAATAGTATAATCTCCTGTCGATTTAACTTCCCCTGGATAAAATTTTCCTCTTTTAATATGAAGGTCTGCTTTTCCTTCACGACTCTTTACTCCTCCTATTACTTCTATCGATTCACAACTTTCTCTTTTCTTCTCTATTATTGCTGATATTATTTCGGTTATTGCTCCTTGCATATTACGTTCTGCATTACGATAATCGTCTACAATTCTTTTACTTACATAGCAATTTATATATCGTCCAGAAAAATCTATTTTTACATCTTGACTGTTTATCTCAAATCTATACCATACTAAGTGTGGTTGTTCTCCCTTATCATAATATTTAAATATTAATTTATTATCATCTAACTTAATATCAGTTATTTCGTGTCCATGAGATTCAGATTCGAACATTATTTCCTTACGCATATTTCCATCTCCATCTGTAAGTATCGATATTCTTGTTCCTTCTCCTCTAAGTTTTATTCCATCAAATAATTCTTTTACTATGTCTCCTTCTATTCCAAGAAATCTTCCTTGAGTAATAAAATTAAATTCCAAATTTTCTAATTTTAATGTTTCTTCTAAATTTGTTTTCTCATTAATTATTTTTATTTCATTCTCAGATAATATTTTTATAATATTATCATTTATTTTTATTTCTTCAATTTTCCCTTTAATTAATTTATTGTACCAATCTTTTGGATTTTTTATTACATCCTCTAATTTTATATAGAATTTATCACTTCCAATTCTTTTACGAAAACCTACTCCTCCAAAGTGAACGCGACCTTTTTCTTTACTTCCTTCGCCATTCTTTGTTATAATAAAGTTCGGACCTTTATCTTCTGTAAATATTCTAAAAACTAAATATTTTGCTTCATCAATTTTAGCACTATCGCTTAAAGAATTTTTAACCATATCATTAAACTTATCTGCTGCTATTACTAGGTCTTCTCCCTGTATTTCTACTTCTTCAATTCCTAATTTCCTTAATCCTTCTTTGAAAATTGTTTCATCAATTTTTCTATTTTCTTTTATTTCTTCTCCAATTGCATTAAGAACTTTAGCAACTTTATCTTTACTTAATTCTCCATTAATTTTATTATTTGGTTCTCCATTATATATTTTATTTGCAATTGCTAAGCTTTTATAGAAAATATTTGAACATTTTCTTAAAATTTCTATTTTACTTTTTATATCTTTAATATTTGTATCTTCATCAATTTTAACATTTTCTTCAATGAATTCTTTAATGTCTTTACTATATTTAGACCATGTGCTTATGTCCATCACATAATTTTCAATATTATTTAAAATTTCTTCAAACTTTTTATCCTTTCTTGCTTCTTCATATATTCTCTTTGCAATTTCATCATATTTACTATTAATATTAGAAATCTCTGCTTTATTTTCTTTCAATTCTTTTATCATTCTATATTTATAGAAAATTGCAATAGCATCAATTAATGGAGCACTCACCCACTCTTTTAATATCTCTTTTACATATTGTACTCCTCCTTTTTGTATTATTTTATTTTTCATTTTATTATGAATATAGCCTATCGCAAAAGTTGTAAATGAATATGCTGCAACAAATATCTTTCCTGCTGCATACCCTTTCTCTTCTTCATCAACTTCTATAATTCCACCAATTTTCAATAAATCAGATATTTCAATATTAATAAAGAAATCTACGGCTCTATCTCCAATATACATTCTTCTTACATTCTCTATATCATCTTTCTCAATATTTTTGACAAATTCTTCAATTTCATTCCCATATGTAGATCTTATAATATTGTATCTTTCATTAACAAATTTATTGAATGAATCATAACCAATGTATGCATAATATACTTCTAAAATGTTCATACCAACGCTATATAAGAACATTGCAAACATTGCAAGATTTGCAGCTTGAACAGCAGTACCACTTCCACTTGTAGCAATTCCTATCAAAATTAATGCAATTGTTGATAATGCAATACTTGGCAAATTATCTTTTATTGCTTTATAGAAACCTTTCCAGAATTTAGATAGTGAAGGCCATACTTTTATTTCTTTCTCATATATTTTTCTTAAATTACCGTTATAATCAATATAGAAAGATAATTTATATTTTTTATAATAAATAGAACCATGTATTATCTCGCAATTTTTTAAATCTATTATAGGTAAAGAAATAATTTTAATTTTCTCTTTATAGAAAGAATTTGATTTTAATAAAATATCTTTTCTATCTTCATATTTAATTTCTTTAAATGAATTTATAAAGAATAATCCATTATTTTTTCCTTTTTCATCTTCAATTGAAATAACACATTTTATATCTTTATTATCATAATTCTTTATTACAATAGTAATATTATTTATTTTTCCATCTTCAAAATTCAAAATACTTGGTTCAATTCTAATTGGAACAATTTTAAAAACTAAATATTTTAATTTAGCACAAGGAATGTATGGATATTCTAATAATTTATTTTCTTCTATTTTCTTTAAAAATTCTTTATATAATTCTTCATTAAATAATAATGAATCTCTTAATAATGCTTTTGGACTTCCTCCACCTCCAGAAATCGTATTACTAGTTTTAATTGAAGAAGTTATTTTCTTTGTAGTTGTGTATGTATATAATGCAGTTGTATATGTAACAAAGCTTCCTTTTACAGTATAATAAATAGTATTAGTAGTTTTTATTACATTATTTACATTATTTTTATAATAATTAAGATTGTTTATTATATGCTTATCAATATCATAAGAAGTAGATGTTTTAGTATTTATAGAAGTTGTTGAAGTAGTTATTGTTTTTGTAATAACATATTTATAATTAAATATTGTAGTTATTGTATTAGAAGTTTTAGTATTTATTAAAGAAGTAGTAGAAGATTTTATCGTATTTGTTATAGTAGTTGAAGAAGTAATAGTTGTATTTCCTTTAAATGGATTAATATTATTAATAAAATCTAAAGCTTTCTTTACAAAATCATTAACAACATTAATTGTTTTATCTATAATATCCTTAGTACTTTCTAAAATTGATTTTCCAATATTTGAAATTGTATCTCCAATTGTATCAAAAATATTTTTATCTTTTTTAATTGTAGAAGTAGTATTATAAGTTGTTTTAGATATCGTATTTGTTGAACTATATGTATAATAACTTTCATATTTAGCTTCAAACTCATCTTCTTTAATTACTTTATATGTTTCTATTGTACTTTTTGAAATTGAATATGTTAATGTATATTGTGTAATAGTTATTGTAGTTTTTATTTTTGTTTCTTCTTTATTAGAAGTTATAGATTGAGTTTTTATAGATGTTGTATATGTTGATTTTGTAGATGATTGCTGTGTAGCTTTAAGAGATGAAGTTTTTAATGTTGAAGTCATCGAAGTAATCGAAGTACTTGTGCTTGTAGATGATATCCCAATTTTCTTATAATATGCAATTATTTCTCCATAATCATTTTGAATGAATAAAATATTACGTGATGAATTGCTTTGATAAAATAGCTTTCCTCCATATATTTCCCAATGATCAAATTCATATCCTTCATTAGGATAATATTCTATTTTATATTTTTCATTTTTCAATAATTTTATTGAATTTGGTAATGTTAAATTTTCATAATCAATGCATATTTTTCCTAAATTTTCAGATTTATCATTTATACATTTTGATCTTAATTTAAAATTTTCATTTATTTCTAATGTTTTATCTATTGTTGAATTTATTACTTCAAATACTATTGCTATTCCAGGATTTGCATTTTTATCAATAAAAATACTATTTATATCTATAATAATTTTATCTTTATCTATAGAATATTCATAAATTTCTTTCTTCTTTTTTATGAAAAATTCTTCATATTCTATTTTCTTTATTCTAAGTTTATTCTTTATTTCATTTATTATTTCATTTTTATCCATTCCTAAGAAAGAACATTTTGAAATTATTTTTGAAAATTCATTATTATCAAGATCAACATTTACTATTCCAATTAGAAAACCATATTCTTGAATTACTTGAAATTTAGGAGATTTTTCTGCATGTATTTTACCAATTGGAGTAGAAAAATCAAATTCTTCATTAATATATGGATAAACTTCTTTTATATTATTTATAAAATATGCATTTACTACTAAGGGAACAAAAATATCAAAAATTAAAAATAATGCTAATATTATTGAAAAAATATTTTTTATTATTCTATTTTCAAAGAATTTAAATATTCTATTCATAAGTCATTCCTCTAAAATAAGAGAAACATGATATTCTCCTCCATTAACTGTATAAATTGTTACGTGTATTTTTTGACCAACAGATGCAGCATATGGAGGGAAAGCTATATCAATTCCTCCAATCTCTCCAGGTCTTACATCTATGAATGTTTCTTCATTATTTGGATCTAAATACCATCCTTTTCTTACACTACCTACTAACACTTTTGTATCATATGAAAATTCTTCAGGAGGCTTTCCATTTATTTTTACATTACATACTTTAACAATTGTATTACCAACATTTTTAAAATCAATAGATATAAAGAAGTAGTCATTAAAACTCTTTTTACTCCATACATCTACAATCTCTATTTTCTCATAAAAAATGAATTTTTGAATTATTCCAGAATACCAAAGAATTGAAAAAATTGTAATAGCTATACATATTGATATTATAATAATTGTAGCTATAATTATACTTATTCCTTTTTTATTCATATTTCTCTCCTTTTAAAAAGGAAATAATATAACAAAATAGTGATCATAATAACAATGATTAATGAAAATATTGGAATGAAATTTTCAATTTCAAATTTCTCTTTAGATGTTTCAATTGTTTTTATTGTTAATGGTTTAGTTGTTATAGCTGTAGTTGTAGTTTCAAATATCGAAGTAGTTGTTATAGTTTCAAATTTACTAGTTTCTTCTTTTTCTGTTTTTTAAAATGTTGAAGTAATTGGAATAGTTTTAACTTTTATTCTTGTTACTTCTTGAGTATAGCATACAATTGGGACTTCAAGTGTTACATTTTCTTCTCCTATTTTCATAGTATGTGTTTCCATAACAGTATATGTTTTTACAATAGTCTTTTCATAATATTCAGAAACATAGAAAGAATAAAATAAACCATAATCATTAAAATTTTTTAATATAATATTGAAACTATTTTGTCCTTCTGGCAATATTCCTAAACTATAATTATGTTCATAAAAGAATAGTGCTCCATCTTTCTCTTTTATCCATTTTCCACTCATTGTAACATTAGCATTTCTTATTCTTTCATTAAATGTATTTACTTCTCCCCAATCTATTTTTTCTGGAACAAAATTTAGAAACAATGAAATTTTAAATATCCATTCTTCTCCATTCCATATATTTTCTCCTTTAATGAAATCTTTTTCAATTTCAATTAATTCTTCAAATTCTTCAATTGGAATTGGTGGAAGATTAACAATAAAATTGAAAATTTTATATTCATAATCATTTATGTATAATGCTAAAGAATATTCTCCAATATCTATATCTCCTATTTTATAATCATTTTCAAATTTTTCTAAATCAGAATTTGATATTTTTTCTCCAAAATTAATTTTAATATTTATAAAAAATTTATTTTCTCTTCTATTAATATTTCCCCAATCAATATTTTTTACATTGTATCTAGTAAAAATTATAGCTTTTGCATAAAATCCATCTTCTTTTGAAATAATAAAAATATCTGCAAATTCAATTTCTTTGATTCCAGAATATATTTTTAAATTAATTGGAATAAAGAAAAATAATAAAATAAGTATTAAAGAAGGAAATTTAATAAAAATACTCAAATATTCCCCTCTTTAATACAAAAATAATATTTTTATATAAAATATATAAATTTTTTCTATAAAAACTTAAAATTATAAATTATAATAAAAATTTCATTTATTTTTCTTTGCATTATTAGAAAATTAAAGTAACAATTCAATACTTTCTTTAAATCCAATTATACGATGTACTAAGAATATATTTAAACTAAGCCCTTCTAGAATACTATCTGCAGCTTTAAGTAATTTTTTAAAAGTCTCTTGTGAAAGCATTTTCCTAAAATTATAATGCAATGAATCAAATATTGAAATTTTAAGATCTAATTCTGCACCTGAAAGCCCCACTTTCTCAAAATCATTTATATTAATATTATCAATTTCTTCTGAAACTTTATTGAATATTTCTTCAATTTCTCTCCAAGCATTTTCTATTGAAACGCGAAGGTCTAAAGGTAATAACTTCATTTCTATAATTCCAGGTATGATTCCCCTTACTCCATAATTAAGATCTTCTTCAATTTTATTAAGAAAATCTTTTAACTTCCCATATTCATCTTCTTCCGACATAAATTTAATAATAATAAATCTGTTTATATAATTTATGTTTCCTATATCTTCTTTATTTAGAAACAAATTTATTTCCTTTAATAAAAAATCTGAGTTTTTTCTTTAAATTCCTACTTACACCAATTCTATGAGAAGAACAAATTTCAATTTCTTCATTCATGCCCTCTATAATTATAATTGGGCTTTCAATATTTGTAACAAAAATTCCGTTTAACTCTTTGTTTATTTTTAAGGCTTTAGTTAATTTTCCTGGTCCATTAGTTAATTCAAAAATATTCTCTATTTTCCTATTTTTAATCATATCTTCTATTCCTTCAATTGGTTCTATTGCTCTTATTAAAATAGCTCCAGCTTTTCCTTTTTCATGTGCAACAATATTAAAAAGCCAATTTGCATGAACATTATAAATTAATGCTTTCCCTGGTTCATCATAAAGTAATTTAACAACATATTTTGGTCTTCCAATATATGCTCGAGATGCTGGATCTTCTTTACCATAATATGCTTCTGTTTCAACAATTTTACCAGAAAGTATTTTTGAATTTATTTTTCTAATTAAAATTTTTCCAAGCAATTCCTTCGCAACTTTTTCTGTTTTTCTTTCATAAAAATTTCTTGAAAGAATTTTCATATCCATATTTTTAAAAAGAGCCTTTATATATAAATTACTTAGAACTTCTTCTCTTAAAACCTTTATTAAGAAGAAATAAATATGAGAAAGTATGTCTTCAGAAACAAGCAGAAAAAGTATAAAATATACTTCTCAAAAAATTGAACTTCAAATATTAAAAAAATTGGAGAATCTAGGAATAAATATTTGTAATGAAATAGATAATAAGCGTTTTCCATTAATAGAAATTCCAAGTAGATCAACAACAAACATTGTTTATGATCCAAAAATAAGACAATACGTTCTAGGAGATAAAAGAATTCAAAGATCTGCACGTAATATAAGACATTTAAGACCATTTGCTCAATTTCTTTGGCTAGCAACTTTTGCAAAAGATTTAATTTTAACAGATAAAACATCAACTCTTAGAGACGCATTTTATAATGCTTTAGGGTTTGGGATAGATTTTAAAGATCAAGCTGAAAGCGATGATACAATAATGGATTTAGAAGCTTTTCTAAATACTCCACGTGAGAATTTTCATATTTTTCCAGAAGAAAGGTCATCTGTTTTTGGACCATTAATAGTTGAATTTACTACTAAAGGTTATGAAGGAAGGAGACTTGATTTAACTTCAATTCCAGATGGTGCAATGATTGGCCCAAGCATGGCAAAAGCAGAATTTGTAAAATGTAATGCTAAAATGGTTTTAGTTGTAGAAAAAGGTGCAGTTTATCAAAGATTTTTAGAAGAAAAAGCACATGAAAAATTTAAAGCAATATTAATCCATACTGCCGGTCAAGCTCCTAGAGCTACAAGGCATTTCATAAGAAGATTAAATCATGAACTTAATCTTCCAATATATATTTTTACTGATGCAGATGTTTTTGGAATGCACATAGCATCAGTCCTTATATATGGTTCTGCATTATCAGCACATATAACAGAATTAAATATTCCAGATGCTGTTTGGGCTGGAGTATATGCAAGTGATATTGAAAGATATAAATTACCTGCAATGAAATTAACAAATATAGATGTTAAGCGCTTAAAAGAACTTGAAAGAGATCCACGTTATCAAAAGGATCCTTGGAAAAGGGAAATAAATGTTTTCTGGAAAATTCAAAAAAAGGCAGAACTTGAAGCCTTTTCTAGATATGGATTGCCATTCATTGTTAATGAATTTTTACCTGAAAGATTAGCTGAAATAGTAAAGAAATAATTTTTTGCTCTTGGAATAAAAAAATATTTATTAAAGATTTTTCTAAAGAAATATTAATGCAAAACTTGGAAAAATTTTTTAAAGATATTGAAAATTCAATAGAAAAAATTAAAAATTTTAAAGGAAAAGAAGCTTTTATAATACATCATGATGAAGCAGATGGTATATGCTCCGCTGCAATAATGAAGAAAACACTTGAAGATTATGGCTTTTCGATTAAAACTCTATGTTTAGAAAAATTATTTCCTGAAGTAATTGAAAAATTACACTCTAAAACTAACTTTTTATATATTTACACAGATATAGGTTCTGCGCATGTAGAAAGGATTTCTAAAATAAATGAAGAAAAAAATTTAACAATAATTTTAGATCATCATGATACTATGCATTGCGACAACCCATCAATTTATAATATTAATCCAGAACTTTATGGATTAAGTGGTGAAAAAGATGCATCAGCTTCAACAATTGCCTATTTCTTCTCAAAAAAATTTAATGAAAAAAATAAAAAATTATCTTACTTAGCAATAATAGGTTCAGCTGAAATTCCAGTAATTACTGGCTTGAATAAAGAAGTTATTAAAGATGCTTTAAGTGAAAAAATTATAACAATTTCAAAAACTAAAAAAGAAGAAGATATTAAAATTTTATCATTTGGCAAACCTTTATCATATAAAAGATTATCTACACTTTTATCAATAATAGGTTCTGTTGGATATTATAGAGGTGGTCCAGAAAAAGGAATTAAAATATGCTTAGAAGGAATTGATGAAAAATCAGAAAATGAAATTAAAAAACTTGAAGAAGAAAGGAAAGAAGCTAATAAAAGAATGCTATTAGAATTATATAAAAAAGGTTTAGAAAAATTATCTCATGTACAATGGTTTCATGCAAAAGATAATTTTAAAGGAATGGGAACAAAAGTTATTGGAAGCTTTTGTTCTTATTTAAGTTTTCAGAAAAAAATAGTTGATCAAAATAAATATTTAATAGGAATAATGAATATGTCTTCAATAATACCAAATTTTGGAAATCTTGAAAAAAATTATGTAAAAGTTTCTGCACGTGCACCTAAGCAATTATCAATTTTAATAGAAGAAGGAAAAGCTTTTCCGCTTTCAAAAATTCTTCCTGAAGCATGCAATCTTTTTAATGGTTTTGGAGATGGGCATAGTGTAGCAGCTTCAGGAGTAATATTAAGTGGAAAAGAAAAAGAATTCATAAAAACATTAAATGAATTGGCTGGAAGGAAAAGCTAGTTTAAAGATAAATTCAAATCCATACTTAATTTTCTATATGAATTTTAGAGTTAAAATTTTCTTTTTTGAAAAAGTTTAGAAAAATTTATATTAAAAACTTTTATAATAATGAATAATAAATACAATATTGTGTTAAGAGGTATATTCTATTTTTGCGATTTTGATGAAAAAAGAAATAAATTAAGAATATTTTTAAAGAATGGCGAAAAAACAATTATTGCCTATTCAAAAAATTATAAACCATATTTCTATATATTAAATAAAAAAGCTTCAATGAATAATATTGAAAAAATATTGAATGAGAAAAAATATAAAGAAATTTCTAATTATGAAAAAGATTATAAAATAATTAATGGAGAGAAAATTGAAGTATTAAAAATTTTTACAAATAAAATTGAAGATAGAAGGAAAATAGCTAAAGAAATAGGTTTTGAAATAACTTATGATAAAATGCCTGCTTGGCAACAATTTATTTTAGATAATAATATAACACCTTTATCAATTATTGAAATAGATTCAAATGAATTTTCAAATATAAAAGAGATTGAAATACCACAAGAACTCAATCTTAAAAAATTATACTTCACAACAATAATTTATTCTGAGCATGGTTATCCAAAAATTGGCAAGGATCCGGTACTAGTAATTGCATGTTTAACAGATAATGGAGAAAAAATCTTTATAAATCAAAAAAATGATAAAGAAATAATAGAAAATTTTTTCAATTTCATTAAAGAATATGATCCAGATATAATAATTGGTTATGGACAAGATATAAATGATTGGCCATACATTATAGCTAGAGCTAAGAAAAATGGAATAAAAATAGATATTTCAAAAGATGGCTCAGAAATAATTGAAACAGGGAAATATTTTAGAGGAATGATATTAAAGGAAACATACATTGCAGGAAGAATAAATTTTGATTTATTTGCAATTGCTTGGAGAGATTTTCCACATTTACCAACAAAATCATTATTTGAAGTAGCTGAAGAATTAGGTATAAAAGATTTAGAAGAAATACCTGAATATAAAATTGGGGAACTTTGGAAAAATGAAGATGGAAAAAACAAAATTATAGAATATGCTAGAAAAAAAGTTAAATTGATTAAGAGAATTTCCGACGAATTACTACCATTTCAATTTGAATTAGCAAAATTGGTAAAAGTAATGCCAAATAATGTTATAAGAATGACTATGGGTGAAATAGTTGATAGTTTAATCTTAGAAAGAGCATGGAGGAAAAACATTCTCTTACCAGAGAGACCTGATAAAACTATGAAAATAGAAGCGGAAGAATATATTGGAGGTTATGTTTGGCTAAAATCTCCTGGTATATATGAAAATGTAGTATATCTAGATGTAGCTTCAATGTATCCCTCTATAATTTATAAATATAATATTAGTTTTGAAACAATTAATTGTAAGTGTTGTAATTCTAATGAAAGTTTATTAAAACTTAATGATATAAAAGCAAATGTTTGTAAAAAGAATAAAGGATTAATTTCAGAAACAGTACTTGAATTAATTAATGAAAGGAAGAAAATAAAAGAAGAAATGAGTAAGTATAAGGAAGATTCTCCTCAATATAAGAGCTTATATGCAAAACAATTTGTATTGAAAAAATGTGCTAATAGCATTTATGGATATTTAGGATGGATTGGAAGTAGAGTGTATAATAAAGAAGCAGCAGAATTAATTACTAAAATTGGAAGATATTTCATTAATGAAATAAGTAAAATAATTGAAAAAGAAGGTTTTAAAGTAATTTACATAGATACTGATGGTATTCAATTTACTAATGGTGATATTAAAAGATGTTATGAATTAATTGAAAAAATCAATAAAAAACTTCCAATAACAATCGAATTACAATATATAGCTAATAGAGCAATATTTTTAGCAAAGAAGAAATATGCACATCTTATAAATGGAAGAATAGAATCTAAAGGATTTGAATATATTAGAAAAGATTATCCAAAAATAATTAGAGATGCACAAAAGGAATTAATAGAGATCCTTTTAAAAACAAAAGATTTTGAAAAAGCTTTAGAAAGTATTAAGAAATACAGGAATAAGTTAATTTCTAAAAATATTACAAAAGAGGATTTAGTAATAATAGAACAATTAACTAAGAAAATTGAAGAATATGAAAGAGTAACAAAAGGATTTTCAGCAGCAAAATTCCTTAAAGAGAAAGAAGGTATAGAAATACATAGAGGACAAAATATTAAAATATTAATAATAAAAGGAAAAGAAGCAATAAATTATAGAGCTAGGCCAGTCGAATTTTTTGAATTAGAAGATTGTGATATTGAATACTATTTAAATCTTTTTGATCAAACAATAGAAAGAACATTTGAGAGTTTAGGTAAGAAAATTTCATTAAAACAAACAACTTTGCCATTCTTTTAAATTTCTATAAGGATTTTTAAAGCTTTTCTCTCATTAATTAATTTAAATGCCTCTAAAATATTTTCAAGTTGAAATCTATGAGAAATAAGCTTTAAAACTTCAACTTCCTTTTTAGCTAGCATATCTATAGCTTTATCAAATGGTCCGCATCTTGTGCCTATTAACTCTATTTCTTTAACAACCAACTCCGTAGCATTTATATTTGAATGTTTTCCACAAGTAGTTTTCATTATTATTTTCCCTCTTGAACGAACAAGCTTAATAGCTTCAGAAATTCCTTCAGGATTTCCAGTAGCTTCAATAACTATATCAGCTCCGATTCCATTTGTTTCTTTTAAAACTTTTTCAATATAATTTTCTTCAAGAACATTTATTGTTATATCAGCTCCTAGTTCTTTAGCTATTTTTAGTCTATCTTTTTTAGTTCCTAATACAATAACTTTTCCTATACCATATTTTTTAGCAATTTGCATAGAAAGTAAACCAATTGGACCAGGCCCTAAAATTACTATATTATCTTTTGGTTTAAAAGAAACAATTTCAAAAGATCTTATACAAGCTGCAATAGGCTCAATAAATATTGCTTCATCCATTGAAATATTATCGGGTATAAAATATATATTTTCAAAAGGGACTTTTACATATTCTGCAAATGCTCCATTAATATCTATTCCTAAAGCTTTCCTGTTTAAACAATGTGTTTTCTCATTTATTAAACAAAAGTAACATTTATGGCATACAATATTTATTTCACTCACAACTCTTTTACCTATAACTTCCCTACTTATATTTGGAGCAACTTCTTCAATTATACCTGAAAATTCATGACCAATGATTAATGGTTTTGGAACAATAAAATCTCCTGAAACAATAGCTTTATCTGTTCCGCATATTCCTGCTTTATGAACTTTTATTAAAACTTCATTCTTAGAAAGCTTTGGCTTATCTACATCCATTATACTTAATCCATTTATTCCATATACTGCAGCTTTCATAATAAATATCTTTAATCTATATAGATAAAAATTTTTATAATTTTATAATAATTATAAATTGCTATTTTTGGAGAGTAAAGAAAATGAGAATTATACTTATAGGATATGGAAATGTTGGAAAAAATTTTACAAAAATACTTTCAATAAAACAAATGGAAATAATAAAAGAATATGGATTAAAACCAAAGATTATAGCAATTATAGATAAAGGAGGAGCAGCTATAAATTTAGAAGGATTAGATTTGGAAAGAATTTTAAAAATTAAAGAAAAATATGGTTCGGTATCTTATGATCCAAAATATGGGTATAAAGAAAAAACAGCATTAGATATAATAGAATCTTATGAAGCTGAAATAGTTATTGAAACAACTCCTACAAATATTAAAGATGGAGAACCAGGATTAACGCATATAAAATCTGCTTTTAAAAATAAAAAACATGTAATAACTACAAATAAAGGACCATTAGCTTTAGCATTACCAGCTTTAATAGAATTGGCTGAATATAATAATGTTTGCTTTAAATTTAGTGGAACTGTTGGAGGTGGAACACCTATACTTGAATTAGCTAAAAAATGCTTAAAAGGGGAAAAAATCACTTTAGTTAAAGGAATATTAAATGGAACTACAAATTATATATTAACACAAATGCTTGAAGAAAATATTCCTTTTGAAAAAGCATTAGAAAATGCTCAAAAATTAGGTTATGCTGAAGCTGACCCATCAATGGATATAGATGGAATAGATGCTGCATGTAAACTTGTTATTATAGCAAATTATATTTTAAATAAAAAAGTTACTTTAAGAGATGTAAATATTAAAGGTATAAGTGGTATTTCCTTAAAAGAATTATTAGAAGCAAAAAATGAGGGATGCAAAATAAAACTTGTAGGAAAAATAGATAAAAATTTAGAAGTATCACCAATTAAAGTATCTATGAAGGATCCGATATGTGTGGACGGAACATTGAATGCTGTTACTTTTACAACAGAATATTCAGGTGATAAAACAATTATTGGGCATGGTGCAGGTGGAATTGAAACCGCAAGTTCAATAATAAGGGATTTAATAGATATAAAAGAAACTTTATTAATTAAGAGTACTTCTTAAAGGTGATTAAATGAAAATAGTAATGAAATTTGGAGGTAGTGTTTTAAAAGATAAAGAGTCAATTTTAAATGTAGCAAAAACTATATATAAACATTCTAAAGAAAATGAATTAGTAATAGTTATTTCAGCATTAAAAGGAGTTACTGATTTTCTAATAAAAATTTCTGGAGAAGCAATTAATGGAAATGAGGAAATTATTAAAGAAAGAGTTAATGATTTAAGAAAAAAACATTTAGGAATAATCGAAGAAACTATTAAAAATGAAGATATAAAAAAAGAAATAGAAATAATAATTAAAGAATTAATAAACGAATTGGAAAAGGTTCTAATAGGGGTAACATATTTAAGAGAAATAACACCTAGAATAAAAGATTATATATTATCATTCGGAGAAAGACTATCTACACCAATTATTTATGGAATTTTAAAAGATACTGGATTAAAAGTTAAATATTACACTGGTGGAGAAGCTGGAATAATAACAGATTCAAATTTTGGAGAAGCTAAACCACTCATGAATATGACAAAATACCAAATAAGAGAAAAAATACTTCCTTTATTGGATAAAAAAATAATACCAATTATAAGCGGTTTTATTGCTTTTAATCAAGAAGGAATGATTACAACTCTTGGAAGAGGTGGATCGGATTATACTGCAACTATAATTGGATCAGCTATAGAAGCTGATGAAATATGGATATGGACAGATGTTGATGGATTAATGACAGCAGATCCAAAAATTGTGCCATTTGCAAAAACTTTAAATGAATTATCATTTTTAGAAGCAATAGAAATGGCTGTTTTTGGAGCAAAATATATGCATCCAAAAGCATTAGAGCCTGCGATGGAGGATAATATACCTGTTAGAATAAGAAATTTATTTAATCAAGAAAATCCTGGGACACTAATAACTAAAGAAGTTAAAATTGTTAAGGGAAAAATAGTAAAAGCTGTAACATCGATAAATGATGTAGCATTAATAACTATTAGTGGGTTAGGAATGATAGGCACTCCTGGAGTAGCTGCTAAGATTTTTGATATACTTGGAAAAAATAATATAAATATATTAATGATTTCTCAAAGTGTATCAGAAGCAAATATTTCATTTATCATTAAAAGAAAAGATTTAGAAAAAGCAATAACCGCATTTGAAACATCTATATTTAGGAAAGATTTTATACAGAATATTGAAACAGAAGAAGATATAAGTGTTATTGCAGTAGTAGGAGCAGGGATGAAAGGAACACCTGGAGTAGCTGCGAGAATATTCAATGCGGTTGCCAAGCAAGGAATAAATGTAAGAATGATAGCTCAAGGCTCTTCTGAATTGAATATTTCATTTGTAGTAAAAGAAAAAGATTCTGAAAAAGCCATTCAAGCAATACATAAAGAATTTGAATTAGATGAATTATAAAAAATTTTTTAATTTCATTAATTTAATAGTGTTTTTTATCTTATTACGAGCATTAATAATGAAACTTTAGGGAGATTATTTTGGACTAAAATATGAATGTAGTTTACTATTAATTAAGATTAATTCATAAAGAATAATATTTTAATTAAAATTTTTCATTCAAACAAAATATGCAGGGGGTGGGATTTGAACCCACGATGGCTTGCGCCAATGTCTACGCCAGCAGGGTCTGAACCTGCCTCCCTACCAGGCTAGGAAAACCCCTGCATTTTTCAACTTATATTAATTATGCTAAAAAGGAATTAATACATAATCTATGATATAGTGATTAATATAGATAAAACAATTAATATTATTAATAATGGAGCAAGTAATTGTTTAAATAGTGGGAAACTTAAAAAATCTATTTGTAAAAGAATATAAAGTAAATAAAATGAAACTATTGCTATTATAATTCCAATTAACTTAAACATTATTTTAAGTATATTAGAATATTTAATGATTATTGACATTTCATTTCAATCTTGAAAAATAAAAAATCTTAAATATAAGTATTTATTTTCATAAAAATAAAAGCTTAAACTTTTATCTTTATTAATTACTACTTTTATTTTTAATTAAAGTGATTATTATGGGAAAAAGGAAAATAGTTTCAGAAGAAGAATTAGAAGAACCTATTGAATTAGGTCCAGGAGATGTTTATGGAATAGTGAATAAACTGCTTGGCTTTGATAGAGTAATAGTTGATTGTTCTGATGGAAAACAAAGAATATGTAGAATAAGAGGACAACTTAAAAGAAGAATATGGATAAAAGAAGGTGATTTAGTAGCCGTTTCTCCATGGGACTTTCAAAGGGATAGTAGAGGTGATATTTTTTGGAGATTTACAAAAAATCAAGCTATAAAGATAGCTAAAAAAGGAGAATTGCCAGATTTTTTACGTAAAAGAATAGAGGGTGCGGAATGAAAATTGATAAAATTGAGAAAGAAATAAGACAGAAGGAATATCTTTTAGATAGAGAACAAAGGTATTTAAGAAAAAGATCAGAATTAAATGAAGTATTAGAAGAAGTATTCGATCAGCTTACATTAATGACAATATATGATTTAATGAAAAGTGGAGATATAAAAGAATTTTATGGAGTTTTAAGTGCTGGAAAAGAATCTAGGGTTTATTTAGCATTAGGAAAAGAAGGTAAAATAGCTGTAAAGATATATTTAATTTTAAGCGCTGAATTTAAAAGAAATAGAGCAATTTATGTTTCTTCAGACCCTAGATTTAAAAAAATACCAAAAGATTTTCGTGATTTTATATATCTTTGGGCTAGAAGAGAATTTAATAATTTAGAAAAAGCATATCAAGCTATGATAAAAGTTCCTAAACCATTATTTGTTAAAAATAATGTTCTTGGAATGAGTTTCATGGGAATTAATGATACACCTTATCCTAAATTAGTTGATGTATCATTATCTAAAGATGACTATAATGAAATTTATAAAAAAGTTTTAGAAAATATGTTCAAGCTATATAATAATGCAGGATTAATTCATGGGGATTTGAGTGAATATAATATTTTTATTGATGAAAACTTAGATCCTATTTTTATGGATTTCTCACAAGCAGTAGTATCAACACATCCTCTTGCAAATGATCTTCTTCGTAGAGATATAAAAAATATAACAAAGTTTTTTCATAAAAAAGGAGTAGCAACTATTAATGAAGAGGAAGTTTTTAATTGGATTATAGGGACAGAAAATGGAGAATTTTAATAAACAAAGTTTTATTGTTAATATCCCTCTTGAGCGCATTGGAGTATTAATAGGAACGAATGGTAATGTTAAATCTAGAATAGAGAAAGAATTAAATGTATCATTAACAATAGATAGTAAAGAAGGAGTTGTAACTATTACTCTCCCTTCCAAGAATGATGATCCAAGCAAACTTTTTAGAGCTAGAGATATAGTATTAGCGATTGGTAGAGGTTTTTCACCAGAAAGAGCTTTTAAACTCTTTGATGAAAATACATTTTTGAGAATAATAGATTTAGAATCAATATTAGGTAAAAATAAGAATACTTTAAGAAGAATTAAAGGTAGAATAATAGGAGCTGGAGGAAAAACAAGAAGAATAATTGAAGAGTATACAAAAACATTTATTTCAGTATATGGTCATACGGTATCTATAATAGGGGATATAGAAGGTTTACAAATTGCTGAAGAAGCTATAAATAAACTTATTAGTGGGGCTCAACATAGTAGTGTATATCGCTTTTTAAATGAATATGCTCATAAAAGAAAATTTAAAAAAATATTGAGTTATTAAAAAATTTAAATATTTATTCTATTTGAAGTTTAAATATAGGTTTTTATATCCTTTTTCTTAAAATATAAAAAATGAGAATTTAAATTGAGTGGTATTCTATGAGTGAAGTAAAGTTTGAGCAAATATCTCCAGCTGATTTCTTTTACCGTAATAGAGATATTGCTGGTTTTACAAACCCAAGTAGAGCATTATATATGTCTATCAGAGAACTTGTAGAAAATAGCTTAGATGCTTGCGAAATAGGCGAAATTCTTCCATTAATAAAAATAAAATTAACAATTATAGAAGAAAAAGGTGAAACAGAGATTTACCGTCTTTATGTAGAAGATAATGGAATAGGTGTAGATGCTGAATATATTCCACGCGCATTTGCAACGGTGCTTTATGGGTCTAAATATAGTAATAAGCAAAGTAGAGGAACTTTTGGTTTAGGAGGTACAATGGCATTACTCTATGGACAAATAACTACTAATCAACCTGCTATAGTGATATCTAGTAAAGGTAAGGATATTCATGAATATAAACTAATGATAGATATAGTTGAAAATAAACCAAGAATATTAGACCATAAAGTTCATCGTAACAATAATAATTGGAGAGGAACAATAGTAGATTTTACTCTTGAAGCTGATTATCAAAATTCAAAAAGGAAAATAATAGAATATTTAAGAGAAACATCCATAGCAAATCCACATGCAACAATAAGCTTTATTGATCCTAAAGGAAGGCTATATCTTTTTGAAAGAGTTGTTAATAATGTTCCAAAACCACCTAAAGAAGCTTTACCACATCCATTAGGTGTAGATGCTGAAGCAATGATTCGCCTTTTATCTGAAACAAAAGCAAGAACTCTTTTTAATTTCTTAACTACGAGTTTTCAGAAAGTAGGAGCTAAAACTGCTAAAGAAATACTTGAATTAGCTGGTTTACCATTAAATGCTAATACAAAAAAGCTTAAACATGAAGATGTTACAAAACTTATAGAAGCAATTAGGAAATATAAGAATTTTAGAGCTCCAGATGCTTCTACCTTATCTCCAATAGGAATAGATCTTTTGAAAGCAGGAATCGAGAAAGAATTTCAACCAGAGTTTATAGAAGTAGTACAAAGACCACCAGCAGCTTATAGTGGTTTTCCATTTATTGTTGAAGTTGCTTTAGCTTATGGTGGAAAAATTCCAATAAGCGATACTTATCAATTGCATAGATTTGCTAATAAAATTCCATTATTATATGATGAAAGAGCTGATGTTTCATGGAAAGTAGTTTTTGAAAAAATAAATTGGAATAATTATAAAGTTCCAAAGGAGGCAGCATTAGCGATATTTGTTCATTTATGTTCAACAAGAATCCCTTATAAAACTGTTGGAAAAGAAGCTATAGCAGATAGGCCTGAAATTGAACGTGAAATTACCATAGCAATACGTGAAGCTGCTAGAGCTTTAAAAAACCATCTTTCAAAAATAGAGAAAAAGGAGGAAAAGAAGAAAAGGCTTAATATTTTCATTAAATATTTACCAAAAATTGCTCAATTTTCTGCTAAACTATCAAATCGTAAAAAAATTCCAAGTATAGAACCTTTATTAAAATCTCTTGGATTAGGACATATTCAAATAGAAGAGTCAACTTCTTAAAATAATAAATTCTACTTATGAGAATTTATTATTTATGCTCCGGTAGTATAGTCCGGTTAAGTATCTCGGCCTCTCGTTAAAAATGGAGAAAGCCGAGGGTCCCGGGTTCAAATCCCGGCCGGAGCATCATATAATAACCTATCTACATTATAAGTATAAGTATAACTTGGCTTTGATTTAATAGAGTTATGCTTAAAAATATTTTTAAGAGAAGAATTTTCTATAAAACATATGTGCAATGTAATATTACTAACTGGTACTCCAGGAAGCGGAAAAACTTTAATTGGAGAAAAATTAGCTAAAAATCTTAAAGGGTTATTTATAGATATTCCTACTTTGGTTAAAAAGAAAAAACTTTTTTATTACTATGATAGAAAATATAGATCTTACATTCTTAATTTAAGAAAATTAAGAAAAGAATTAAGTAAAATATATAAAAAAGAAGAAAGAAAAATAGTTATTGCTTCTCATTTTCCTATATATATTCCTAAAGAAAAACTTTGTAAAGTTATCGTTTTAAGATGTAATCCATTAATTCTTATAAAAAGATTAAAGAAAAGAAATTATCCTTATAAAAAAATTAGAGATAATATTGTTTCTGAATTAATAGATTTAGTTTATTGTGAAGCCATAGAATATTATGGTAAAGAAATTGTATTTCAATTAGATGTAAGTAATAAAAAAATTAATGAAATTTTAAAAGAAATATCTTTAATTCTTTTAAGAAATGGTAAACAAAATACTATTGATTGGATTACTTTTCTCGAAAAAATGGGTAAACTTGACTTTATTTTAAAATACATAGAAAAAGGGGATAAAAGAAATATCATTTAATTTCAAGTAATTCATGCGGCTCTATATAAACAATTTTAACATTTCTTTTTCCTATACTATCTATTATTGCTTCCCCTTCTCTTAAACTTTGAAGAATCTTTTCCCCCTCATATATTCCACTTTTTCCAAAAGAATATGTTATATCATTTTTCCCTTTTATTGCATGTATTATTCTTGTTGAGACATTTTTAGTAATGTTACTCGAAATTTGTGATGGAAGTTGAGCTACTAATATTATTCCTTCACCGAATTTTCTAACATCAAAAATTAATCTTTCTCCTATTGATGGTATTTCAAAATCCTTTTTCATAGGAACTATATTTTGTGCTTCTTCAATCACTGTTACATGAATAAGTTTATCTATCTTTCCTCTATGAATGCAATAATCATAAATCAATTTTAAAATTAAGTATAGTAAAATCCTTTTTGATAAATAGCTTTTAATATATCCTAACTCAATAACTGTAAATCCTTGCATTATATCATCAATTTTTATAATATTTTCTCCACAAAAAATCTCCCCTAATTGTCCTAAAGTTAATGGTTGTAATCTTCTTTCTAAAGCCATTTTAATTTCATAATCAAATCTTGAATATGGTGCCATTCTTTGAATCCTTTCTAAAATAGCTAATAAATTTGGAGCTTCAAGCTTCTTTACTTCTTTATTTAAGAAACCTCTTGCTTTATATTCTTCTACTAAAGCTTTAAGAAACATGTATGATTGTGGTGCTGAAAAATTGAAGGTTTCAGAGAAAATATCACATAGCATATCTATATGGGTATATATATCATTTTCTAAGAATAATGGTTTAAAAGGATTAATCGAATACGAACCATCTTTACCTAATGAAATGATTCTTCCATTAATTTTTTCAGCAATTTTTCCATATTCATTATGCCAATCTAAAATTAAAATTGGAAATCCTTTTTCCCATAATCTTAGAGCAATGGATAGAGTAGTAGTTGTTTTTCCTGTTCCAGTTGAACCAAAAATAATAATATGCCTATTTATATTATTTATATTCAAATATTCTTTACTTTTTTCAAAACTACTTTCAATTGACCAGCCTAAGTATATTTGCTCCTGAAATTTTTCTTGCTCAACATCTTTTTGATTATCATTTATACTTGGAAGGATTCTAGTAAAAGTATAAGGTGATGTAAAAGGAAGGAAAATATGAAGCATGTCCTTCTTTATTCTTATTTTTTTTTAAATAGAAAAACTTCAAAGAAATTTCTTAAATCCTCTTTTTCAATTTTTTTTATATAAATTTTTGGAAATGCTGTTTGAAGAGCAGATTCCATTATTATAAAATTCCTTTCCATTTCTTCAATAGATTTATTTTCTTTATTGCTTTTTCCAAATGTCATAAGCCATATTCTTGAGCCTACTTCTTCATTACTTATAAGGCTCTTTATCCCTCCAAAAGGCATTATTGAAAGTGTATAAATACAAGGGACTTTATTTTTAACTAATGTTGAAATAAATGTTTGAAATTTATCTAGGGCATCTTCTTTTTGATCATATTCTTTCAATTCTTGTATTTCTAAACCTTTTATAGCTATAATATTCCCATTATTTTCTATAATTGTATAATCATCATTTGAAAATATTTTTTCAATATTTCCTATTTCCCTTTTTTTAAATATTGTTTTTAAAGAAATGATCAAAGTTAATATGCCTATCATAATAACTATATAAACAAACTGATCCAAAGAAAAAATATCATTAAAAATATTTTTTATTTCCTTATTTATCCAGAAAAAATTTATTAATAAAAGTATAAATAAAAAAAGGATAATAAAATTCTTTTGTTTATCATTTTCCAAATTATTTTCCCCATAACCAACCAAAAAGTTGTGTAGCAAGATCTTCGAGTGATTTCCAAACCGTATTTAAGAAATTTGTAAAAGATTTATTTAAATTCTGAACAGTTCCTAAAAGCATTGCTAAGACAAAAAGTGATATGCTAAGTAAAAGCCCTTCTTCTACTAATTGTGCACAAATATGTTTTTTATAAAGGAAATCTTTTACTTTTTTTAAGAGAATATTCATTAAAGTTATCATTTCTTTTTCAAAATAAAATTTTATAATACTATTTAAGCACCAATAATTGTGAAAATATTGTAAAAGTTACTAAAAAAATCATTAAAGCTGTTATGATTGTTCTAAAAGTTTTTTTAGAAAAAGCAGCTTTAGAACATAGATAAGAACATGTTACTATCATTAAAGAATTTACTAAAATCAATTCATTAATATTAAATTGATAACTATATTTATTATATAATATGGTTAAAGTAGGGGCAATTAAAGTTAAAATTGCAAGTGAAAAAGAAAAAGTAAATATCATTATGTTTGTTCTAAATTCCATTATACGAAGTATTTCTTCTCTTTCTTTCATTAAATTCATTAATTCATTAAATCTATGTATTCTTTGCTGTAAAATTTTTCCTGCCTTAGCAGGATTCTTCTTCATTAACTCATAGGGAATAATATTAAATAATTTTCTTTTATAATGTCCTTTGAAAATATTACTTATATTTTCTCCATTAATAATTTTAAGAAGTATTTTATTATATCCCTCTTTTTCTTCCCTCATATTAAATAATGCATTTTTTAATGCTTTTTCTTCTGATATCCCTCTAGTTAATTCTGAAGCATAATTGCTTAATAAAATGATATCTTTTTCATTAATTTTATCTTCTCTTTTTTTAAAAACATGACTTACCTCATCAATCAAAAGATATATTGTTGAAAAATATGGTAAATATAATTCTATATTTCTCAAATTATAAATTAAAATAAAAGAAATAATTGCTGAAATTAAAAATATTAATAATCTCTTTCTCATAGAATCTTCACTACTTTATTATAAATAGCATAACGATATATTATTGTAAGTATTAATGTGTGAAATGGAATATAAATATAGAAAAAAAATATTGAAATTTTAAACAATATTAAACTCATAGCTAAAATCATTGGTGAAAATAAACTATATGCAAGGAAAATAGAAATTCTTATTTCAAGTTGTGAAGAAATTTCTTTATAAGCAGATCTTATTTCCATATTCGGAAGCGATACAAAATCATTTATTATTTTATTAGAAATATTTTTAGAATATAAAATTCCCATTACTCCTTTTTTAAATGCTTCTGATGGTATTTTTTCTATTCCTTTTTTAAATGCTTCTTCGATTTCTTCTCCATTAATTATTTTAAATAATATTTTCTTTATTTTTTCTGAAATTTTTGGATAATTCATTTTTATTATTGTTTTTAAAGCATCTTGAAAAGAAGTATACTTAATACCAAAATACATATCTTCTATTACTTGACTTCCATAAGATTCAATTTCATATTTTTCTTCTAAAATTTTAGAAGAAATCATATTTGTTAATATAAAAAAAATTAAGTAAAAAAATGATATGGAAATCATTATAGAAAAAATTACATTATTGAAAAATAATAATGATATAATAAAGACGATTATTGAAAAAATAGTTGATAAAATTAATAATAAGGTTGTAAGGCGTTCTGCATCAGCTTCTATATAATAAGAATTTTCATATATTTCCTTTGGTATATTTCTTTTCCCTATAATACAAATTCTTTTTGGTATTTTCTTAGATAAGTTTATTAATATTTTTAAAATCGAATACATTTCTCTCAATCGCTTTTCTAATAATATTCAAATCGAATATTTTATTCCTACTTAAAAAATCAAGTATTTTTCTTAATCGATCAAATTCTTTACTTAAATCATTATTTTCATATAATAATTTTTGAATAATATCAACTTTTCCATATTCAAATACTTTTATTAATCCATCTTCATAAATCTTTGTGAAATCTTTTATATTCTTATTTATCATATCTATTTCTAAAACTTTTCTAGGACCTAATCCATTTAATCTACTAATAAAAACTAATATATCTATATCCATTAATAAAATAGGGTTTATATCATATACAATAGTCCATCTTCTTATAAGTTGTTGAATAGAACTTGCATGTACAGTAAACATAGTTTTTATCCCAGCAGCAATGGCATGAAAAAGGGCTTTTGTATGACTTTTCGTTTGTACTTCGCCTAAAAAAACATATGTTGGAGAACGATGTAAAAGTTTTATAATTTCCTTAGTTTTATTTTTAGAAAACCAATATTGTCCTCTTGTTTCAATGGGCGATACACGAAGCCTTACTTGATGAACATTATATGGTTGTAAGTTTATACTTTCAATAACATCTTCTAAATAAATGCATCTCCAACTACTTGGTATAAGTGATAACAAAGCATTGGCTAATGTTGTTTTTCCTGCACCAGATTCACCTATGATCCCTATATTTTTCCTTAAGAATAAACATAAGAGCAAGTATGCTGCAACCTCACAATTAACCGTCCCATTAAATATTAACTCTGGTAAAACAAAAGCTTTCTTTCTAAGCTTTCTTACACATAAATGTGTACTTCCAAATGATAATGGAGGAATATCTATTGATACTCTTATATGAAAATCTTTTGTGATAATTTCTGTCTTTAATGAAGGATTTTCTTCATCTAATCTATATCCAGAATCTAATTTGCATCTTGTTTTAAAAGCTTCAATTTCGTCTTTTTCTAGATAAATATTTGTTATACATCTACCATATTCCCTATGGTCTAGATAAATGGGTGAATTAATATTGTCTAAGAAAAACTCCTCAACTTCTTCATCCATTATAAGAGGCATTATATTTTGTAATTTAATAGACTTATATAATGCTATTCTTGCTATAGTTTCTATTTTCGATTTTTCAATATTATTTTCCTTTAAATATTCTTTAAGAAAATTATATGCTCTTTTTAAACGTACATCTAGAAAATCTCCAAACTTTTTAAATAATTCCTCTTCATTTATTTCAGATTTTAAATTTTTAATTAATAAATTCACAATTTTCTCATTGTATATGTCGCATGCAGGAAATACTTCATAAAAATTTTCTCCTATGTTTGTAGAAAATATTCTACAATGATATATATCAAATCTATATTCTTTTATTATATTTCTTTTTTCCATTTCGAACGCTTTTATAAAATATGAATGATTAAAAATTTCTTTAAAGAAATCTTCTTTTGATAAAAGAGTTAATCCAGAATTAAATAATATTTTAGATAGTACTTTTGTATTTTTTATTTTTATTAAAAATTTCTCATATTTTTTATCATTTTTGTATTTTTGTATTATGCTTTCTATAAATTCTATTGGATTATCTATTAAAAGATTTAAAATAGATTTATCCATTTGATTAAATGAATATAGATTTTTTATATCATAAAGCAAATATTTTAATTTTTTAAATGTTTTTTTTCTAAATTTATAGAATTCATTATCCTTTTTAAATATTATATTGAGTGTTTTTGGATAATTCATTAATATTGTTAGTATACATTTTAAACATTCTTCATTTTTTAAAAAATCTTTATTTACTATTTTACAAAAATCGCATTTAACAAAAATAGAAAAAGAATTAGCTGAAATAGGCGTAGGTGTATTTATTTTTTCTATATTATGAAAAATTTTATTTTCATTATTTTCCATTAATAGATATTCTTTTTCTATCATCATTATCATCTTTTGCAATACTTTCTTTGTAAAGATTTAATACATCGATAAAATCATCTAATTGAGTTTTTACTTCTAATATTTCCTTATGTATTGCTTTTACTTCTTCTATTAATGATTCTAATAAAAGCTGAATATTAATGAATAAACTTAATGGTTTTATTTTTATCCCCTCTTTTCTTATTTTATAATTTTTAGTGGTTTTTAAAAGCACCACTTTCATTTAATAATAGAGAAAAAATGTTTCTTATTGATAATATTGAACTTATACTTTTTTCTTTTTTCATTTTTTATTCATTTTATTTAGCTATTTTGGATATTAAGTATAAAGCCATAAGCAATTATAATTTATTATTACTTATATCTTTAGGAATATTTTCAATAATTATCAAGATATTATTTCTTAATGGAATACAAATATTGCATAATATAGCATTAACTTACATCCTTTCATACTTTATGTATAAATTAAATGCCATAGGTCCAGGTGATGTTGTGTATACTTTAGCTCTTTCCCTTACTTATCCATTATCAAAAATTGATAAATTAATTTTTTTCCCAATAAACATTATAATTTATGCAACATTTATCTCTTTTCTTTATATTCTTATATTAACGAATATTAAATTTTTTCTTTTTACATTTTTCTCATGGATCTTTATAGGTTTCTTTTCTCTTTTTTTCATCATATTTTTTTCTAATAAAATAACTATAAAGGAAATACCATTTATACCATTTTTACTAATTAGCACAATAATATCTCTTTTTTATAATGATATTTGGTGTGGTCTACTTTGGTACAAATTGTAGAAAAACAAATAGCAATATTTATTTCATTATTCATATCTTTAATTTTCTCTCAAATATTTATTAATAGTGTAGGGATTGTTAATAAACAAGCAACTTATAATTCTCTATGTTTTTTAATTAATAAAATTATTTATGGCATTGAAATAGTATCTCTTTATCCTAATAAAGAATATTCTTGCATTTTTTCAATCATGGAGAATGTTAGTATATCAACTATTGGAAATAAAATTATAGTAAGGAATATTAATGATAAAAATCCAATAATTATAGAAGAAGAAATTAAAACTCATTTAAATATAAACTATAGATTAAATGCAGGAGTTTATCTTTTGATAATAAAAATGGAAAATAATGAAATAAAAGTTTTATTTGAAGATATTAGTGATAGAAATGCCATCGGAAACAATTGAATCCTTTTTAGAAATAGCTATATGGATTACTATTAGTAGCATAATTATTTCATTATCATTTAATATGCAAAATCTTTATTCTTCATTTATTTTAAAGAATAGTGTTAAGCAATTAATGGAAATTTTAATAAATAAAATAAATTGTGCTTTTTTAACAAGGTCTTCTATTAAAATACTTTTACCAAAAGATATTTCAAATAAAGATTTTAGAATAGTTATTTCTAATTCTAAGATTAATTTATTTATAGAAAATGAACTTTTTACTCAATATTCTTTAAGAATAACAATATTGAATTGTGAATTACTTCCAGGGATGGAATATATTTTTTCTTACGATTATCAAATTAATGGAATAAAAATTTTAAAATGTGATCAAAAATGAAAAAAGCAAGTTTAATAATAGCTTCTATTTCCTTAATATTCTTATTATTTACTATTCAATTATTATTTCTCATTAATTATTATCTTATAAATTCTTTAAGGGAGCAAGAAGAATTAATAAAAACTTATAGAAATATAAATGATTTTGAAATATTCTTAAACTCTATTGAAACAATTAACTATTGGTCTATTAATAAAAATTTTTCAAGTTGTTATAAACATTTTTTCTCATTAGCTTTTTATAAAATTGAAATAAATGGAACAATTTTCTCTTTTCCAGTATTAATCATGAGTGAGAAAGGATGATATCCATTTTAGATGCTTTAGCAGCATTCTTTATAACATTAATTTTCTTATCTTTTATCTATCCAGTATATTATAATTCTTCAGAATTAAGTTTTCTTATTAAATCAAAGCATGCTTATGAAATAGCAAATAGAGTTTTAGTACTTTCTTATAGTTTAGGTTATATAGAAGAATTAAAAGGAAAATTAGTTTGTAATGAATCATTAGAAGGTATTTTAAATAAAATTGCAAGCATTTGTCCAAAAGAATATGAATGTGAAATTTTTATAAAAAATTTTAACGATAAAATAATATCTAAAGTAGGCTCAATAAAGAAAAATTTTGCTATAGAACAAGAGATTATCTTATTCACGAATTTTGAAAAATATTTATTAATAGTAAGGGTTGCATGGTAATGAAATATAAAAAATCTTTTTTATGGACTGCAGCTATAGCTTATTTAATAACTTTATTAATTCTTCCATTAAACTTAAGAAATAATAATGAAAAAATTCTTTTAGAAACAATTCAAGAAAATATTGATGCCATTTATTTAAATAAAATAGAAAGTAACATTGTATTCGAACTTTATTCATTCCTAATTGATAATTCTAAACTTAAAATAATAATTTCTAATAAATTTGATATTCAGGATTTAATATCATTTCTTTATTTAAAATTAAAATATTTTAAGGAAACTATGGAAAATTATTATAGAAATAAAGGAGTAGAATTAAGTATTTATTTTTTTGATTTATCAATTTCTGAATATTCACAAAATCTTTTATATAACCCAATTTTACTTAATTCAAAAAATTTACTTAAAATGAATGATATTGAAGGAACATTAAATATTTTTTTAAAAGTGCGTATTTCTTTGCATAAAGGGAATATTTTCTTAAATAGAAACTTAAATTTAACAATTCTTTGTCCATGTAGAATTTTTTTATTAAATAGAATTATTTTAGAAACTATAAAATCAATAAATCAACAAATAACATTACTAACTCAATATAATATCACAGACTATAATGAAATAATAGAGGAATGTGAAATTATTATTTATAATACGAAAGAGAAAATTAGGAATAAATATGAATCGAGACAAATAAAAATTGATATATCTACTAAAAGTGAAGTAAAATTTATTGATGGCATTTATAAGATAATTTTTATTATGAGTATGAATACTTATGATATGTGTGAAGCAGCTAGCATATTATTAAATGGTAAACGTTTATATCCATTGATAGCAGAAGAGTATGCATGGTTAATTCTTATAAATGGTAGCATCATTGAGATTCATTAATACTTTCTTTATATAACTTGAATTTTCTCTAATACTATATTCTGCCACTCCAGCTATTTCTGATAATATTTTTTGAGTAAGACATGGTTTCCTTCCTTCTTTTCTTGATATATAATGTTCAGCAATGTATATGGAAGACACAGCAAATACATAAGGGCTTCTTCCCCCTCTTGCTTTACTATCAAATATTCTTAGGATATTATCAGAAGTTTCCTTAAGTTTTTGTATATAATCTAATAAGTTCCATTTACTTTCTATTTTTTCCTTTAATTTCTCATTTCTAATTATTTTATCTATTAAAGGCTGAATATAATCTTCACTCCTTCTTATTTTATTCTTCATTTTAATGAAAAATTGTATTTTTCTATACGTTTTTGATAGACTTTTAAAAGATACTCTATGGCCAAGCTTTCTTAAAGCAATTGAAATTTCTTTAAATGTTAAGGGCCTTGAATAAATATTCTCTTGTGATGAAATATATAGCGCTATTCCTACAATATTTGGTAATGCTGAAATCGAAATATCAATTTTTTGAAGGATCCTTTTGCATATTTCTATACTATAATTTATTGAATATTTTGGTAAATTTAAAATATGGCAAGCATCTAATAGTATATGTTTAGCTTTTAAAATTTTGCTTGAAGACATAATATAAATATTTTGAATTTTTCTAAGTTTTTGATCCATTGTTGATTTTTTAAATGAAATATATGATCCTAATTCGCTTTGATTAAAATTTATTGGATAATTTAAAATATCATTTAAACTTTCTTCTAAAATAGGGTTTTCATATGATAAATAGTTTCTTTTTAAACTCATAAAATTCGATTATTACGATCTTCAATTTAAATAAGACGGACGTTGCTATACTTTTTAAAGAATAAATTTTCTTCTAAAGTATCTTCTTTTTCCTTATAGTGAAAGAGATGATTGAAAATAAATGTAAAAATTCAAAATTTAAATATTTCATTTTTTTATTTATTAACCATTTATATTACCTTATTCCTTATAAATAAAAGAAGCTTAAGAGGGGGATATATTGTCTATTTTAATTTCTAAAAGATTTACAGATGAATTTGCAGCATTAATAGATAAACATGTAAAAATTACAACTATTAATAATGAATGTTTTGAAGGAAAAATAATAGCTGCTAATACTAGTGATTATAGTTTATGGTTAACTGAAGTAAAAATGAATGGTAATATAATACCTAAGCTTTTTGTTAGTGGAAATGCAATTAAATTTATTGAAATATTAGAATCAGGGCCAGATTTATCTAAATTAGCAGAAAGATTAAATAGATTATTCCCAAATATGGTTAAGTATATTAAAGAAGCAGAAGTTATAGTTGTAATGGATCGTATAAGAGTTACTAAAGATGGGATTATTGAAGGAACTGGACCTGCTGCTGAAAGGGTTAAAAAAGTTTATGATGAATGGATTGCTGAAGAATTAAAAACTTCTAAAGTTGAAGAGCAATAGAACAATAGTAAGAATAAAAAATCGATTTATTTTTTAATTAGGGAAATCTATATTTAGTTTTTAACAATCTTCTTCTTTATAAATTTCTAATGTATTCCTTCTCTTGTTTTTACAGCAATTCCGCGTTTGAAAATAAGCATCTCTTTTCCAGAAAGTAAAGCCTCACCTACAGCTAATAAATTATCATTTTCATCTACAATCAATACTTCTTCTCTTGGAATAATGTTTTCATCACATTTTTCTATAAACTTAGCAAATAAATTTTTACCACTTGAGACTATTCTTTTTACTTCTTCATCAATTATTACAACTCTATATTTCAAAGGCTTTGTATGCTTATGTAAAAGTTTTGCCCCCTCAATTCTTAAAGCAAGGAATCCGTCTCTTGGTCTAAGAGTAGCTAAAAGTTTATTTCCATTCCATATTCTTTTTATTCTTCCATTCTTACTTTTTTCTATTTCAATATTATTTGAAAAAATTTTTTCACCAATTCCTTTACCAAATTGATAATCAGCTATTATTCTTATTTTTTCTAAATCACTATACTTTCTTTCATCAAAATTAAAAATTTTAATATTCGTTGGTAGAACCATTTGGAAGGGGTATGTTCTATTTAAAGCATTAGGTATAATTTCTGATCCTATTCTGTTTTTTGCGCGTATTATTTCTGGTCTATAAATACTTTCTTCTCCTATATAAAATATTGGTTTACGCTTTCTTATAGGCTCTATTTTTTCAAAGAAACTATAATTATCTTTAATAAGGAAAAGAAGTGCTTCCAAAAGCTTAGGATGGCTTCTAGCTCTTATTTGACAAAGTTCCCATAAAGAATTTTCCTTAATTGCTTGCTTAATAATGCTTATCTCTTTTAAAATTGTATAGAGATTATGCTTCGCTATTATTTTTACTTTTTCATTCTTTTCCATCTCTTTTATTTCTTTTATTGTATGCTTAGAACAAATAGGACAATTACATGGAAGAAATTCTAATTTCTCAATCCTTTTTGTTCCATATTCAGTTATATATCTTAAATCACGAGCATAAATAGCGTATGAAGCTGAATCAAAAATATCATAACCAATTGCTACTAAAAAACAGAAGATTATTGGATGCCCTATACCAAAAGCATGCAATGGTTTATTCAATGGTATATTTGATTTTGTAACTAAACCTTGTAAAGCAATAGATTTAAATTCATAATTTTTCCATAATAATGGAGGAATTCCAACAGCAAAAATATCAAAATTAAATTCTCTCATTTTTTTACAAGAATATTCTACAAGATCTTTAAATCCTCCACCTTGAATAACTCCTTCCCATAATACATTATTACTAGATTTTATTTTTTCCCACTCTTTTGCTCTTTCAATTGTTTCTAAAACACTTTGTTTTGTTTCTTCATAACTTTCATTTTTTGAAGGTACGTCTAACATTACTCCAACATCTGTTTCTATTTTTTCTTGAAATTCTATTATTTCTTTTTGAGAAATTTTTATTTCTCCACGAAACATTTGATAAGCTCCTGAGTCACAAAAAATTGTTCCATTAAAATTTAATACTTCATGTATTCCTTTATTAAGAGCTTCTTTTCTTAATTCTTCATTTTTATATATTATGTACGCATTACTCATTAAAGCTTTTATATTAAATTCCTTAACCATTTCTTCAGGCGTTATAATAGGTATATTTGGATTATATACTGGTAAAAAAATCGGAGTTTCAAGTTTATTATTTTTAATAACTAAATTACAAAGTCTTCCTCCAGCATCTCTATCTTTTATTTCGAATGAAAACATTTCTTTATTTAAGAAAAATAAAAAATGTTAAATTTAACTATTTAATTAAATTGTTTTTGATTGAAAAACTTATTTTTCACTTTATTTATCTATTTTGCTAAAAGTTAGATGTAGCTATTCTTTTTAAACTTAATCGAATAATATTAAAATTTAAGAAAAAATTTAAAAAATAATTAATATTTACTTAAAAGAGAGGATTTATGAATGAAATTAACCTTCCTTGGTGGGGCAAAAGAAGTAGGTAGATCAGCAATCTTATTGGATATAAATGGTAGAAAAATTCTTTTAGATTATGGTGTTATGCTAAATAATGAACCATCTTTTCCAGCTTATGTTCCAGCGAAAGATATCAATCTTATAGCTTTATCTCATGCTCATTTAGATCATTCAGGAGCAATTCCATTATTTTTTACTTATGGTAAAACCAAGTTAATTTCAACAAGCTTAACATTTGAAACTTCTCGAATCCTTTTTCAAGATTTTATTAAACTTTCAGGTTATTATCTTCCATATGAGTATTTAGAAGTTCATCATATGCTTAAAGAAGGAAAGAAAATTTTTTATGATGAAGTTTTTTCTAATAAAGATTTTGAGCTTGTTTTTATTGAAGCAGGGCATATTCCTGGAAGTGGACAAATAATAATAAATAGTAATAAAAGGATACTTTACACAGGAGATTTTTCAACTATTGAAAGTAGATTATTGAAAGGAGCTAAAATAGAAAGTAAAGATTTAGATGCTGTTATAATTGAAGCAACTTATGCTAATGAAGATCATGAAAATAGAAAAGAGCTTGAAAGGCGCTTCGTTCAAGAAATAACAGAAATTGTTGAAGAAAAAGGTAGAGTTCTTATTCCAGCTTTTTCTGTTGGTCGAGCACAAGAAATATTATGCATATTAGCAGCATATAATTTTAATTATCCTATAGCATTGGATGGTATGGCTATTAAAGTACTAGAAATATATTTAAGAAATAAAGAATACATAAAAGATTTTCATCTTTTAAAAAAGGCAGCAAATATAGTAGATTTTATAACTGGAAAAAAGAAAAGAAGAAAAGTGTTAGAAAGACCAGGAGTAATAGTAAGTCCAGCAGGTATGTTAAAAGGTGGACCTGCAGCATTTTATGCTGAAAAAATTGCTGAAAATAAACGTGATGCGATATTTTTAGTTAGTTTTCAAATAAAAAATACACCAGGAGCAATACTTCTTGAAGAAGGTAAGTATCTTATAAATGGTAAAGAGAAAAAGGTAAAAGCTAAAGTTAAACAATTTAAATTTTCTTCTCATTGTGGAAGAAAAGAACTTCATAATTTTCTTAAAAAACTTGATACTAAAACAAAAGTTTTCATAGTGCATGGAGAAAAAGAAAACTGTTTAGCACTTGAAGAATATGCAAGATCCAATCTTTCACTTGAAGCCTATGCTGTTGATAGAGGTTCTTCTTTTTATATTTAATAAAATAATGAAAAGCAAATAAATAAAAGATTGCTTTTATAAAAAAAGTATTAAAAAAGGTTTATTAATTACTATTAAAATCATTTTAAAAATGAAAAAACATGAGCTTTAGAATTAAAGTTTCAAATGCAAAGGAATTTTCAGATTATATAAAAGCTATTTCTGCAATAGTAGATGAAGGAGTTTTTACAATAGATGAATCTTCTATAAAATTTTGTGCTATGGATCCTGCTCATATTTCATTAGTTGATTTTGAACTTCCAAAAAGTGCAGCTGAAGAATATGAATGTTCAGGTTCGATAGAATTAGGGATAAATATAGACGAATTCTTAAAGTTCCTTAAAAGAGCTAAAGGTAGTGAAGCATTAGAACTTTCTTATAATGATTCCACAAAAAAACTTGAAATAAAATTATTAAGTGCTACAGAATCCATAGAAAGAGTATTTACATTAAGCTCTTTAGAAATAAGTGGAGGAGCAGTCCCATCACCTAAGCTTAGTTTTGATGCTAAAGCTAGACTTGATTTAAAAGTTTTTAGAGATGCTATTGAAGATGTAAGTTTAGTAAGCGATTATGTAAAAATTTCCATTACTCCAGAATATATATTATTAAATGCAAAAGGAGAATTAGGTTCTTCTAATATAAAAATGTCTAGAATTGGAGAAACTGTTTATGAAATTCAAACAGATAAAGAAGTATATGGGTATTTCAGTATACAATATTTAGAAAAAATACTTAAAGCATGTTCTTCTATTTCCAAAGAACTTTTAATGGAATTGTCAACGAATAAACCAATTAAATTAGCTATATCTATCCCATCCGGAAAACTAGATTATTTAATAGCCCCAAGAATCGAAGCTGAATAAATCTAGAATTAAAAACCTTTTAACTCTTCTATTAATTCTTCAATATACAAATTTATTTCTTTAATTCTCTTAATATTTTCTTTCTCTATTGTTGATATAGCTTTTTTAGGAATTCTTCCTAACTTATACTCTTTTTCTAATTTAAGAAGATCTTCTAATAGTTTATTTGCTTCGATATTAACTTCATCTATTTTCTTAAGTATTTTACTTATTTGAGGATATGCTTTCTCAATTCTTTTTCTTAATTCTATAGTTTCTTCTCTTTTTCTCTTAATTAATGATAATTCCTTTTCTGATATTTTTTCAATTTTCAAAGAAATTATTTTTTCTCTTATCTCATTTAATTCAATATAATATTTTATTAATTCATTTAATAAATTCTTTACATCCAATGGTATAACTATTTTCTCTTTTCTATAAAGTATTTTCTCTCTTAAAAGAATTGTAGGAATAATAGCTATGATTATTAATAACCATATATATGGATAAAATATTGTTAATGAAAATGTTTCTGAATAATCTAGAATTATTTTATCTTTAAAAGATATTGGAATAAAGTTTTCTCTATAGAATTTTATAATTGAGCTATACAACTCCTTAGAAAATAACTCAGGTTTAGGATTTATTTCTTTAATATTAAATGATGAAGGCAACTCTATTAAAAAGCTATACTTAATATATGTTGCATTATAAAAAGATGGGAAACAAATTAAGTATTCATTATCTTTCTTAATTATTCTATCACTTATATCATAATAGATAATTATTATGGTAGTTTTCTCTCCTTTTGAAAGAGGATATCTTAATTGAATAGATATTTCATTTCCTGAAATAGTTTTTGATAAGCTACTTATTTCATCTTTTATATCTATTATAGTAACATTTCTGGGAATTTGAATGTATATTTTATCTATTTTTTTAACTCCATTATAAAAAATAGTACTCTTTTCTTCTATTATTTTATCTTTAATTATGAATTTTATTTCCCCATTTTCAATATGATAAAGAGCTATTTTATTTGATTTAAACTCTATAGAAACTTCTCTTATTTCAAGTTTTGGTATATTAGTAATTTTTTCAAAAAGTATTGTTTTTTCAATATTTAATGCTTCCATTTCTTTAGGAATAGTAACATTTGATCCTGAAGGGAATTTTATTGTTAAATTTAAATGTGCTATTTCCTCATTAATTATAGGATTTTTAACAATTTTTAAAATAAATTTTTCTTCCATTTCAAAAACTAATCCATCAAAAATTGTTAAAAGAATAATTTTTTCTCCTTTTGAAGCATTATTAAAAATATTTATAAAAAACAATTCTTCCTTCTCTTCAATCCCTATTATTTCACTAAAATTACTTAAAATATGATATGCTAATATTTTTCCTTTATATTCTTTTGGAAATCCTATCGAAAATACTTCTTTACTGTTAAGAGTAATCTCATCTTTTATATATGTAAGACCACTATATGTAATTTCAATTATTCTACTTATTTCCCTTTGTTTTTGATTATTACTTATATTCTTATTAAAATCATTTATATATGCTTGACATATGTTTATTTCTAATAAAAAAATTAGTAAAATTATTAATATCTTTTTATGATTAATACAACACATTTTTTATCAACTTATTTTTTTTAATTTATTTTTTAAGCTAATATATTAGAAAAGTGATTAAATAAAGCTAAATAAAAACTTTAATATTATCATCTATTTTTAATAATTAGAAAAGTGATGCTATTTGTCTCTTATTGAAAAAGTAAGAAATAAAGTAGAAGCTATAATAGATCCTGAAGTAGGGCTTTCTCTTGGAGCTTTAGGTTTAATATTAAATGTAAAAGAAATTGGAGAAGGTTTAATTCAAATAGATTTTATTGCAACAAGTCCTTATTGCCCACTTGCTTATAGTTTAGCTAAAGCTATAAAAACTGTAGCAGAATCTGTTGAAGGTGTAAAAAAAGCTTATGTTTATCTTCATGGGCATTTTCTTTCTGAACGAATAAATGCTGATGTAAATAGATAAAAATTCTTTTTTTAATTTTATAGAAAAATCAAAAATTGAAAATAATTATTCTTTTAATTAATTTTTTCTTCATTTTTTTATCTTTCTAGAATCTTACTATATATTTAAAGTAATACGTTTGTATATTCAATATATATACCAATATATATTTTAAAGAATCTAAGCCATTTTGATTGGTGATTTATGTTGAAAGCTATTACAGTTCATTTACCTGAAGCTTATCTCAAAGCAATAGATGAATTAGTTCAGAAAAAACTTTATCCTAATAGAGCTGAAGTTATTCGAATGGCTGTAAGGGATCTAATTAAGGAAGAAATTAAAGAAGAAATAACAATAAGGACCTAAAATGTTAGAAGAATATTCTTTTTATAAACCTATCAAAATACATTTAATTGGAGTTGGAGGAGCTGGATGTAATACTCTTCATAGGCTTGCTTTAAATGGATTAAGTGGAGTATACTTTATTGCAATGAATACAGATAAACAACATTTAGATATGATTAGAGCTCATAAAAAAGTTTTATTAGGAAAAAATGTTACTCACGAAAAAGGTGCTGGAGGAGATCCTGAAGTTGGAAGATTAGCAGCAGAAGAATCTATTGATGAAATAGAACAGGCAGTTTCTGATGCTGATATAGTTTTTATTTCAGCTGGACTTGGTGGTGGAACAGGTACTGGAGGTGCACCTTTAATTGCAGAAGTAGCAAGAGAGAAAGGAGCTACAGTCGTAGGAGTAGTAACTCTTCCATTTAACTTTGAAGGTAATCTTCGTAAAAGAATTGCACTTAAAGGTCTTGAAAAAATGCAACAAGCATGTAATACAGTAATGGTTATTGATAATAATAAATTACGTGAATTATACCCTGGTTATAAATTATTAAATGCTTTCTATTTAGCAGACGAAGTTGTAAAAAATATGATAATAAGTATAACAGAATCTATATCTAAACCTAGTTTAGTAAATTTAGATTATGCTGATTTTAAAACAATTGTTGAAAAAGGTAGATTGGCTGCTATTGGAATAGGATGGGCTTCTTCAATAAATAGAGCTGAGGAAGCTACATTTAATGCATTAAATTGCCCATTATTAGACATAACTTATGATGGAATTACTGGAGCTATTATACATGTTACAGGTGGAGAAGATATGAGTCTTGCAGAAGCAGCTAAACCTGGTGAAATAATTTCTCAATTAATGAATGAGAACGCTCTTGTAATATGGGGTGCAAGAATAGATAACTATTATGCTTCAACAATACAAGTTTCATTAGTTTTAACAGGTGTAACGCCATCTCAAAATATTTTAGAAATATCTCAAAAGAAAAATGAAGAAGAGAAATTAAAGCAATTAGAAGAAATAGGCACTTCTAAAAAAATAGATGAAGAAATTAATGTGTTAATACAAGAACTTGGAGTTAAAATGTTATAGATTAAATAAAAGTTTATTAAAATTAAATGAAAATTAAAAAGAGAGAATCTATATTTTTTTATTTTATTCACTATTTCATAATTTCTATTTTTTATAAAAAATCAAGCTTTATAATTACTTATATAACTCCTTTATTATTAAAATTAAGCATAAAATTGAAATAAGAAATATTTTAAAAAAACAATAGTATACACTCTTATATTTATTTAGGAATAATAATTATTGAATAATAATATTTTTTTATACAATATAGAGCATGTCCAATTATTTAATTTTTCATAAAAATTTTATTATATAAAGATTTTTATTCATATTTTAAAATTGAAATTTAAAAAATATTTTTAAAGTATCTCCATAATAACCAATAAATAGAAAAACAATTAATGGAAGACTTGGAGTAATCCACATACCTTTAAACTTCTTTTTTTTCCATTAATATTTTTCTCAATTGAAATAGTAAATCTTTTTTAATGTCTTTAGCTTATATCTAATGAAAAAAATATAAGACCAGAGAGCGTAAAAATGATTAGAAAATATGCATATAAGGTTGTAAGAGGGGAGTTAATATTAAATAATAATGATGACAAGCAAAAAGTCGATGAACTAATAAAAGAATGGAATAATGCAGTATTACAATATACAAATATGTATGCAAAACTTGAAAAATTCATTGATATTCAAACAAAATTGCCAAAGAATCTTCAAAGAAATGTCCAAAATGCAATAATGAACTTAAAGAATATAATGGAAATCTTCATTATTTAGAATGTAAGAATTGTGGTTTTAAAGATGATAGAGATCATGTTGCAGTTGCAAATATTACAAAGAAATTCAAGGAGCTCCTTCTAAACCCTAATGGCCTGGAAGAAGAAGGTTTAGGAACTCAACCCAAAACCTTCCTCCAAGCATAATGAACGCGATGATAAGAGCGAAAGCGATGAATTAAGCATTTAATGGATGCTTGGCAAACGAAGCCACAATGAATAAATCATTAGCATTGGAGGAAGAAGCTAGAGTTTAAAAACGAGTTCAAAATTAATAAATATCCATAATATAAAAAATAGAGTAAAAGAAAAGAATAAAAGATAAAATGTAAAAATAATTTCTAGAAGGTGATATTTTACGATTAAAAAGAAGAAATTTTACATAACTACAGCTATACCTTATGTAAATGCTCCTCCTCATATAGGACATGCTTTGGAATTTGTTCAAACTGATGTGATTGCAAGATATTATAGATTAAAAGGATATGAGGTTTTTCTTACTACTGGAGCTGATGAAAATAGCTTAAAAAATGTTCAAGCTGCTGAAAAACTAGGTATAAATACTCAAAATCTTTGCGATATAAATGCGCAATATTTTAAAGATTTTGCAGAAAAAATAGGGCTTTCTTTTAATGCTTTTTTACGTACTTCAAGTAAAGAAGAGCATTGGCCTGGTATAGAAAAATTATGGAAATTATGTGAAAAATCTGGAGATATTTATAAGAAAAAATATAAAGGATTATATTGTATTGGCTGCGAAGCATTTTACACAGAAAAAGATTTAGAAAATGGTTTATGTCCTGAACATAAAACTAAACCAGAAATTGTAGAAGAGGAAAACTACTTCTTTAGATTATCAAAATATCAAGATATATTACAAAAATTAATTGAAAATGATAAAATAAGAATAATTCCAGAAAATAGAAAACATGAAGTTTTAAGTTTTATTAAACAAGGTTTAGAAGATTTTAGTATTTCACGTTCTCGAAAAAGAGCAAAAGGATGGGGCATACCTGTACCAGGAGATGATTCACAAATAATTTATGTATGGTTTGATGCATTAGGAACTTATTTAACTGCGATAGGCTTTGGTAAAAATGACAAATTTTTTAAAAAATGGTGGCCTGCCGATGTTCATGTAATTGGAAAAGGTATAGTACGTTTTCATGCTATATATTGGCCTGCAATTCTTTTATCTGCCGGATTGCCTTTACCGAAATCTATTTTTATCCATGGCTATGTTACTGTTAGTGGTCAAAAAATGAGCAAAACTTTAGGTAATATAGTTGAGCCACTTAAATTATTAGAAAAATATACTGCAGATGAGCTTAGATATTATTTAATAAGAGAAATACCTACATTTGAAGATGGTGATTTTTCAGAAAATGCTTTAAAAAATAGAATTAATAAAGAACTTATAGGGGATTTAGGAAATTTAATTAATAGAGTAATTGTTCTTGCTGAAAAATCTGGTTTTGAAAAATTTTCTGGAAAAAAAGAGTTAGATAAAAAGCTTAATATTAAAAAAATCTTTAATTATATAGAAAATTTTGAATTACAAAAAGCATTAAATGAAATAATGGATTTTGTTAAATATTGTAATAAATATATAAATGATAAAGAACCTTGGAAATTAAAAGGAAAAGAATTAGAAAATGTTTTATATAATTTATTGGAAGCTTGTAGAATAATTTCAATTATAATTTATCCATTTTTACCATTTACTGCAGAAAAAATTGCAAATCAATTAGGAACAAAAATAACTAGTTTAAAAGATTGTAAATTTAGAAAAGAATTTAAAGAAAAAATTAAAAGAGGTGAATATTTATTCAAGAAAAAGGAATAGAACCTTAATTAGAGATTTAAAAAAATATTTTTTAAAATATCTCCATAATATAAAAACAATTAATGGAAGACTTGAAGTAACCCATATATCTTTATCTTCTATAAATTCTATTTCATTTTCTAATAAAGAAAATACAAATTTCTTTTTTCCATTAATATTTTTCTCAATTAAAGTTGCAAATCTTTTTTTTATATTCTTAGTTTTATATCCAATGAATAATGCAAATATTTTTTTCTTTATTTAAAATTCTATATAAATTAAAGAAATTATGCAACTATTTGTTAAAACAATTATTGGAGTAAATGGATGAATTGTACTTTCATCAAAAATTTATTTGATCTAAGAAAGATAATACTTAAATTTTTCTTAAAATATATATAATAATTAAAAAAGAAAGAGGTGATGATGTAAAAAATTAAAACTTTGCTATTACATTGATGTCCTTCCAGAACATGTCGTTCTGGAGGGTCAGGCGTGGGCCAAGCTTCCTATTCATAGGAAATCCAGCATTAGAGCTTTAAAAGTGAGAAAGCTCTTTTTAAGAGCTTTCAATGATTTGCAATGAAAAGCCCCTTTTGATCTTGGGAATGAAATAAAGGGGTTAGTAGTAGCAAAAAGCTACTACTTGCTGGATTGCCTCCCGATGGGAGGATTAGGAAGCTCATGCTCTTCCAAGTAAAGAGTATGAGCAACCTCCAGAAAGAGAGGCTAGACTATGGTAGGAAGTTAGACACGCCCTGCTTATAAGAATCGATGACTATTATTTCAACAATATAGAATTAAATCGTTCTAATTCTAGTATTGAAATGAAGAAATTAATTTCTTTTTAATTAAAAATATAAAATTTAAATTAAATTCTATAAAAGCTCTATATTATATGCTTTAAAATTCTACTTTCTAAGTATAAAGAAAAAAATAAAGGATTTATAGAAATAATAGTTGGACGTACTCCTAATTTAAAAACTGTAGGTGCTATATTTCCAGCTTTCTAAATAAATTTTTTGTTTATCTGTAAGAGTATCGATTTTAATACCTAAAGAGGAAAGCTTTGTTTCAGCTACTTTAATATCAACTTCTAAGGGTACATTATAAACTTTGGCTTTTAAATTTAGTTTATCTTTATTTCTTATAACATATTCTGCACAAAGTGCGTGAAGAGAGAAACTTAAATCCATTATTTCTGGAGGATGACCTCTACCTAAAACGAGATTTACAAGTCTTCCATCAGCTAATAAATATATTTTTCTATTATCATACAAAGTATACTCTGTAACATATGGGAAAATTTCTCTTTTATTAATAGACAATTCATTTAAGTCTTCTTTATTAATTTCAACATCAAAATGTCCAGCGTTACATAATATAACTCCATTTTTAGCATTAATTAAATGTTCTTTTCTTACAACATCTATACAACCAGTAGCAGTTATAACAATATCTGCTAATTTAATTGCTTCTTCCATTGGTAAAACTTGGAAGCCATCCATATAAGCTTCTAGAGCTTTTATAGGATCTACTTCAGTTATAATTACTCTTGCACCATTACCACTAGCTCTTAAAGCTATTCCTTTTGAAACCCAACCATATCCAGCTACAACGATTGTTTTTCCAGCTAAAAGTATATGTAAACCATTAAGTATTCCAAAAATTGCTCCTTGCCCTGTTCCATATCTATTATCAAATAAGCGTTTCGTATTAGCATTATTTATTGCAAAAACTGGAAAAAATAATTTATTCTCCGATTCTAATGCTTTTAATCTATTAACTCCAGTTGTAGTTTCTTCAAAACCAGCAATAATATTAATTTCATCTTTATTAAAATTTTGATGAATAAAAGATATCATATCAGCTCCATCATCATGTATAAGGCTTGGTTTTTGCTCTAAAACCTTTTTAATACACCAATAATAATCTTCATTGCTTTCTCCACGCCAACCAAAAACATGAATCCCATTTTCAACTAAAGCTGCAGCAACATCATCTTGAGTAGATAAAGGATTTGATGCTGCTAAAAAAATTTCTGCACCTCCATTTAATAAACAATTCATTAAAGCAGCGGTTTCAGAAGTTATATGTAAACAAGCTCCTATTTTTAATCCTTTTAGAGGCTTTTCTTTAGAAAATCTTTCTTTTATTTTTTGCAAAACAGGCATATTTTTTTCTGACCAAAGTATTTTTTCTCTTCCTTCTTTAGCTAAACTTAAATCTTTAATTTTAAATTCACTCATATCAATTTCACTTTGCCAGAATAACTTCCTACCATAGTCTAGCCCCCTTTCTGGAACCAGTTTGCATTCATGTTGAATGAATGCAAACCAGCACTCCTCCCATCAGGAGGCACCAGCAAAATAGTGGTTTAAACCACTATTTAACCCTTCATTGCTAATTTTGTTAAAATTAGCTCAGAGCTTCCCTTCTTAAGAGAGTTCTTCCAATCATTGAAGGGAATGCTGGTTCTTATGAATAGGAAGCTTGGCCCACGCCTAGCCTCTCCTTAGCTCACTGGCATCGGAAGAGGCTACCTTCTTAAGGTATTCGATCGCTTTCTTTACAATATTATTTCCTGCATTAAAATGCTTGTTATTGCTATATCCACAATTATTGCATTTAAAGAATTTCTTTATTTTTCCTTTTGCTATATATTTTATTAATTTTCCTTTACTTCCACATTTACTACAATAAATTGTAGTTCCATTTGCATCCACTAATATTTGTTCAAGATTCCTTTGATTTTTATTGAATGTTGGCAAATATGTTAAAACCTTCATTGAATAATTCCACAAACTCTTTTCAAATACTCTTTGAACTATTCTTCCTCTAAGCCATTCGGTATTCTTTTTGTTTATCTTTTTGCTATTATTTCCTGCTTTATAATCCTTTAGGTCTTCAAATGAAATTACTGCAATTT
>Ga0209225_1000307_pt1 | contig 58565 bp, 56 predicted proteins | sample WasSprMetagenome_FD_184732 | JGI IMG/M metagenome (GOLD analysis project Ga0209225, IMG submission 184732) | Sulfidic aquatic microbial communities from Washburn Spring, Yellowstone National Park, USA - WS (SPAdes) (version 3) | ecosystem: Environmental > Aquatic > Thermal springs > Hot (42-90C)... | reverse complement strand
AGGCCACTTTCTCCGAAAACTCCTTCTCCAAGAGCTATGGGCTAGTCTCCTCCGTTCGCCTACACCGCGGAGATTTGGGACAAATCTATGTTGTCGCCAGAGACGATGCACTGGATGGGATTAGCCAGGTCTTGACTTACCAAGTCGAAGGGGACAACCTGAGGATTCTGAACCCCATTCCCACGAGATACGTCGACAGGACGGAGATCGTGTTCGAAGCCAAGTGGGCATCGGACGGTGCCAGCGTCGGGTACGGAACCGTCTACCTCCCGGAGAACTCACAGATTTCCTGCCTGGTTTCAAACGGTTCTGGAACGCTCGTCATCCCCCATTCGGCGAGGGTGAACTCAGGGAGCAAGACCCTCACTTGTCCGGACGAAGCGGACAGACCTCTCTGGCTGGTCGAAAATTCGTCTTTCTTCTTTAATGTTCCCCCCACTGCCGTTTCTTTGAATGCCGATGGTAAGACACTTCCCGCTAGGGTTAGTGCCACCCCAACTTTTAGTTGGGTGTTCGAGGACAACAATCCAAATGACACACAGCTTTCTTTTAGAATTCAAGTGAGTTCGAATCCAGATGATAACGATTTGTGGGATTATACTGGGGCGGGTTCTGTTATGAGTGTTGTATATGGTGGAAAGCAACTATCGAGGGGGCAGACATACTATGTCAAGATTCTCGTACAGGACTCAAGGGGGGAATGGCAGAATGATTTGGATTCGAACAACATAACAAGAGGCAGTTTTACGGTGAACAATCTTCCAACCACTTCAAATCTACTAATAGACGGGCAAATCAACCCAACCTTGCAATCCTCCTCTCCTCTCTTCTCCTGGGCATATTTTGACCCAGATGGCGATGATCAGACACATTATCAGATTCAGGTAGGAACATCTCTCAGTTCTTGGGATGTCTGGGACTCGGGAGAGGTATTTTCTAAAGCTACTTCTGCCAGTTATGGTGGTCCTTCGCTTTCTGCAGGCAGGACCTACTACGTAAGGGTAAGAACAAAAGATGGTTGTGAATGGTCCGATTGGGCGACTGGAACCTTTACCATAGCACCCGTTCAGGCATCTACGAGCGAAGTACCTACAAGCGAAGAAAAACACGAAAGCAAGGAAAACTTGGACAATGTTGCCCCAAGAATTGTGTTAATCCAGGCTGGCCCCGAGGGAGAGGTTCTTTATTTGGTTTTTGAGTGCGTTGATGAGTCCGAGATTTCATCCTCTCAAGTTTGGATCGATAATCGAAATGTTAAAGTTCAGTGGGATGGGAGAAGGGCTGAGGTAAAAGAGGAGAACCTTGAGGAGGGACTTCACGCAGTCCTCATAAGAGCTGCCGATGTTTATGGAAATGAAAACCTTCTTCTGCTGAACTATAAAATCAGACGTTTTTCCCCGTCGCCAGCGACTCTGCTACCACCCTTGGTCTCCTCAATTAACATGTCTGGCCGTCTTCTTTCCATTCAGCTCGTAAATAGGGAAAACCGCCCCTTAGCCATACAAGCCTATCTATATGTCGATGGACGATTGTTTAGGATACTTCCGATTGAACTTCGACCCTTGGAACAAACCACCATTGAGGTGGAAATCGAAAACTTGGAACCAGGTGAGCACGAGGTGGTTATCTACGATGCACAAGGATATCTTTTAGGCTCCCGTTCTATTTCCATTCCTGCCACCGTTCCCCCTATTGCTTCCACTAAATCCTCCAACTCTTATCTTTGGTTAGCACTTCTTCCTGGATTGGGATTGGGCACAGGGTTGGCATGGAGAGCTTTCAGAACGAGGAGAAAAACCCAGCCAGTTCAAATCAAGGTCGAGGAAATTCCGGAGGTGATCAGGTCTCTTGCCCCGCTGTTGAGGGAGGAAAGAAATGACAAGTCTGGCCGTAGCCGCCGTTAAGGGAGGGACCGGTAAAAGCACTTTGGCTATCAGTTTAGCGATAGAGCTCTCAAAGCTCTCTGAATCCGTGTTAGTAATAGACGGGGACCAGCATGTCAGAACTACCGAGCTCAAGATGATCGAGATTGGCAGGGGCGATCCTAGGTTAAAAGAGGTCTTGGAAGGAAAAGCAGACTGGAGAGAGGCAGTTTATGGATGCTGTCTGCAAAGAGGTGGAGATTACATTTTTCCGAACCTGTATGTTCTCCCCGCTGGTGCGGCTTTCCTTCCCGATCTTGAGCTGGGATTTGATGTTCAAACTTTCAGGGACAGGGTGAACAGGCTCGAAGAGGTTCTTCACGAGCTGGAGGGGAAAATGTCGTATATCATCATCGATACTCCAGCGAGTTTTACTAGGGAACACCTCGTTCTACTCTCAGCTTCTGATGCCCTCATACCGGTGTTGAACCCAGATGACGATACCTATCTTTCCACGCGAAGGAAGTTCTCTGAACTCCAGGCGTTGCTGGGCGAGTTTCAGATTCTTGGATGCGTGCTCAACAGAGTTCCTTCGGATTTTGATGAGCAGTATTGGATCGAGAGAGCCGAAAAGGAAATCGGGAAGGTCCTAGGCGTGGTTCATTTCGATGATTTAGTTGCCAGAGCTTTCAGTGAAAATTTGCCAGTTCAGGTAAGGTATCCTGAATCTAGGGCGGCAAAGGAATTGAGCGCTATTGCCGCAAAGATACATGCCATAAAAGTGAAGAGAAGGCGTAAGAAAATCATGGAGAGGATAGACGAGGCCCTATCTAAACTCCAGAAAATAGTGGGAGGGATTTCTTGATTCGTCTCGAAAAACCTACTTTGGAGGATATAGGAAAGGAGTGGGTGCTGGCAAATGGACTTGGAGGTTATTCTTCATCCACGGTTCTGGGCATAAACACGAGGAAATATCATGGTCTGTTGATTGCCACCATTAATCCACCTTGGGGCAGAAGATTGTTGTTGTCAAAGTTTGAAGAGGAAGTAGAGGTAGGGGGTCAGCTGTACCCTTTATCCAGCAATTTCTATCCGGGTGTTGTTCACCCTCAAGGTTACCAGTATCTGTCTGAGTTCCTTCTTTTTCCCTTTCCCACCTTTGTTTACCAGCTACCACGTGTGAGAGTTGAAAAGAAAGTCATAATGCCACATGGTTTCAATGCGGTTTTAATCAATTACAGAGCGACATGCGATGAAAAGCTTAAGTTAAGAATTTTCCCGCTCCTAAACTGTCGCAACATTCATTCCTTGACAAAAAGGGGTGAGCTAAGGTTTGAGCAAGAGCAAATAGGGGGTGGGGCTAAGGTTTCAACGCAGGAGACGGTGATTTACCTCGGTTCTGATTTGGCGTCCTATGTTCCGTCTGACTTAGATGAGCCTGAACGCTGGTATCTCAACATGGAATATCCTGAAGAGAGAGAGCGCGGATACGAGTTTAGAGAGGACCACTATTGTTCCGGGTATTTTGAGGTGAGCGGGAGGGAGCTAGACTTCTATCTTTTGGTCACGGGAGGATGGAAGGCGGAGGAGGCATGGAGGGTTCTTAGAGAGAATCCATCCCTTGCTGTTCTAAGGGAAGAGAAAAGGCAGTTTGAGGTGACCTCCGCTCGGAGGGAGCTCTTTCCTCTCCTGCTTGCGGCTGACACCTTCCTCGCTGAAACGAATCGGGGCACCTACATACTAGCGGGCTATCACTGGTTTTCCACCTGGATGAGAGATGCTCTCATTAGTTTGCCCGGATTATGCCTAGTGACGGGGCGCTATCTTTCTGCTAGGGATTTGTTGCTGACAGTTGCAGGCCTGGAGAGAGGGGGCGTTTTACCCAATTTTGTAGAGGATGAAAGAGTCGATTTCGGGTCGGCCGATGCATCGTTGTGGCTTTTCTATGCCCTTCATAAGTATCTCTCTTACACCGATGACACCTCTATTTTGAGGGAGATGATGCCCGTCTTGCGCAGAATTGCTTCGGCATATGTGAGGGGAACCGCCGCTGCAAAAATGGAAAGCGATGGTCTTCTCCGAGTCGCTCCTGGATACACTTGGATGGATGCTCGCATAAACGGGGTACCAGTTACTCCGAGGGATGGAAAGCCGGTGGAAGTTAATGCGCTGTGGTATAACGCCCTAAAATTGATGGAAGTGCTGGGAGAGAGCGTGATTGGGGCCCCTCCTCCAGAAATGGTGAAAGAAAGCTTCATGACTCAGTTCTGGAGCGAGGAGAAAGGATACCTCTGTGATGTGGTCAATGGGGAGTTCAAGGATTGGAGTCTCAGACCGAATCAAATTTTTGCTCTCAGTCTACCCTTTCCGTTAATCACCGATAGAAACCTTGCGGTAAGGATTTTGAGCACAATCTGGGGAAAGCTTCTCACACCTTTTGGACTTAGAACACTTTCTCCAGAGGATCCGCGATACAGGGGCAGATATCTGGGAGATGTGGTGAGCAGAGATGCTGCATATCATCAGGGCACTGTCTGGCCTTGGCTCCTTGGTCCATTCATCACGGCCTTGGTGCGGTTTGGATGGGATAGAAGAGCCGTTGGGAGACTCCTAGAACCCCTCATGACCAAGCATTTGAGGGAAGCAGGTTTAGGTAGCATTTCTGAGATTTTTGATGGAGATTCACCTCATCTCCCGAAAGGGTGCATCTCTCAGGCCTGGAGCGTGGCCGAGGTGCTGAGAAGCTATGTAGAGGATGTTCTGGCGGTGCGACCTACTTATGAAAAGAAGTACGTAAGTTGAATGGTGGATGTATGTCTTGGGTTTGAAGTTCACCAACCTTATCGCCTGAGTCAGAGGTTTAAAGAGGAAATGGCGAGCGGAAAATCCCCCGATGAACTCTTTGAAATTTACTTTGACAACCAAAGGAACAAGGAGATTTTGGAACGGGTGGCTCGAAAGTGTTACTTGCCGGCCGGTAGAATCATTCTCGAAAACATTGAGAGGTATGAAAGCCAGGACAGGAAGTTCAAGGTGGCGTACAGTATTTCAGGAGTTTTACTGGAACAGCTGGAGAGGTGGGCACCAGCTGTTTTGGAGCTCTTCAAACAGTTGGCCTCGACGGGCTGTGTGGAGTTTTTAAACCAAACATATTATCACTCTCTCGCGAGTCTCTACTCCGCTCAACGAGAGGAGTTCGTGGAGCAAGTGCTTCAGCACCGTGCTCTCATTCGCGACCTATTTGGTCAAGAACCGCAGGTATTTGAAAACACCGAGTTTCTCTACAACAACTCAATAGCTAGAACAGTCGCCATGTTAGGATTCAAAGGGATGTTTACAGAGGGTGCGGAAAGAATACTGGGTTGGCGATCTCCGAATTATGTTTACAGAGCTAAGGACGCGGATCTCAAAGTTTTTCTTCGAAACTATCGACTTACCGATGATATTGCCTTCAGATTTTCAGCGTGGGACTGGACGGAATTTCCTCTGACAGCTGATAAGTATGCGGCTTGGCTGGCTGCTACCCCTGGGCAGTGCATAAACATATTCATGGACTATGAGACTTTGGGAGAACACCAGTGGCCTGAAACTGGTATCCATGAGTTTCTGCGGTGGTTGCCCGGCGAAGTACTGAAGTGGGAGAACCTACGCTTTGTGACCCCCTCTGAACTTTTGCGTCATGAACCAGTTGGAGAAATCGATGTTTTTGAGTACGGTACTCTCTCTTGGGCGGATGTAGATAAGGGTACGAAGGCATGGCTGGGAAACGACATGCAACTTACATGTTACAGGGCGGTGAAGGAAATGGAACCATATGTGAAGAAGACGAGAGATGAGCGTTTCCTCAAGTTATGGAGAATGTTTCAAGTAAGTGATCTCGTGTATTACATGTATCAGGAGTTTGGCCCCTCTGGGATGGTACACGGGTACTTCAGCCAAATGTTCCCAACCGATGCTTTCGCGATTTTTACGAGGACCTTTTCCGACTTTCAAAAGAAACTCATGGAAGCACTGCCGCAAGAGTGTTCCACCCTTCTGGCGCTCAGGATTTTTCCACCTGAAAGGGCTTTCCATTTCTTTGAAGGAACCAAGTATATGGGGTCCGTCTTTAGTCTCTTGGAGCTATGGGAAAAGCTAGGGAATTTCCCAGATAGTTGCATCAAAGCCAACATTCAAGATTTGGAAAGGTGGATAAGATGGACGGTGGATGATTCGGAACTAGCAGACCAGATTTCACGGTTGAAAACTGAGCAAGAAGTTAAGAGTAAACTGAGGGAAATCCTTAGAAGACGGTTTGAAGGGATAAGGGTGAGGGGACTATGAGAATTGCGCATTTTTGCTGGGAGTCTCTTTACGGCATCCGTTGTGGTGGACTGGCGAATGCCGTTACAGGTTGGACGGAGGCCTTGGCGAGGAGGGGTCATGAAGTTCATCTTTTCACGAGATGGAAGGAGGGTTGGGAAAGATACGAGCTGAGGAACGGTGTGCACATACACAGGTGCGTCTTTGATTATAGAGGAAACATGCTTGAGTTCGCTTGGAAGATGTGCAGAGCTATGTTGGATGATTTCGAGGTGGCCAGGAGAAGCTTTGGCGATTTTGACATAGTCCACGGTCACGATTGGCACGTGGTGGATGCACTTCATGAGCTCAAGAATAGAGGATATCCAGTTGTCATGACTTTTCACTCTACCGAGTGGGGGAGGAACGGAAACAGCTTTGGTGATTGGTGGGAGTTTAAGGAAATCTCTGGTAAAGAATGGTATGGAGGATACATCGCGAACAGAGTTTCAACAGTTTCTAGGGCCATGAAGGGAGAACTCATGTGGCTCTATCAGATTCCTGAATGGAAAATCGAGGTGATTCCGAATGGCATTTATCCAGAGCGCTATAAGCTGCAGCTCGACCAGGGTGAAGTAAAAAAGAAGTATGGAGTCCATCCGCTAGCTCCTCTAATCCTCTTTGTAGGTAGGATGAGCTACCAAAAGGGACCAGATCTCTTGGTTGAAGCGATTCCACACGTTTTGCGTCATCGATGGGATGCGGTTTTCTTTTTCATAGGCGAAGGCGGAGCCAAATCTTACTGTGAGTCGAGAGCAGCTCAGTTGGGGGTCTCGCGCTCAGTTAGATTCTTGGGCTGGGTTCCTGATGAAGAATACATCCAACTCCTGAATGCCTGCGACATCGTCTGTATCCCAAGCAGAAATGAACCCTTTGGAATAGTTTTGCTTGAGGCATGGTCCGCAGGAAAGGCAGTCGTGGTTACGGACGTGGGTGGTTTGTCGGAGAATGTGGAGAACTTTGTCGATGGTATTAAGGTCTATCCATATCCTGAGTCCATCGCTTGGGGGATTAACTACATAATAAACGATGCTTACGGGGTGAGGTGGATAGGTGAGAATGGAAGAAAAAAGGTTCTCCAGCAGTTTACCTGGGATACAGTTGCTGATAAAATGTTACAGTTGTACGCCAAGGTTAAACCTGGATGAGCTCGGCCTGGACTCTCTCCTTCACGATAAGCTCGGCCGCGTAGCCCTTGAAGAGCGGGCCTGGGTTTACCACTATGGTGGAACCGAGAGTTGAAATGCTCCTTCCCTCGTGGACATGACCGCAACAGTTAGCGAGTGGTTGAGTACGTTCGATGAAAGCTCTAAGACTTTTGCTTCCGACATAGGTTCCATCTGGCAGGAGATCTGCAGGAGTTCCGTAGGGAGGAACGTGTGTGGCAAGGATGAAATCTTTATCTGCGCATGTTGCTAACCGCTCCAGCTCTTCTGCGATTTCAGCTTCTGTGAACTCCAGTGGAGTGTTGAAAGGGGTCACGTTCGAGCCACCCAAGCCGATAAAGGAGAGGTTACCAATCTTGATGCATTTCCTATGCAAATTGACTCCCTTGGCTTCGAGCAAATCAGGAGTGTTTTTGGGATCGCAGTTGCCCGGTACGCTAAGAATCGGAATATTCAGTTTTTTTAGGGAATCGATAAGTTCCTCTATCATCCCCAGCGGTCCTAAATGGCTAAGATCTCCGATGAGCAGAAGTCCATCGTAACCCTTCTCCAGTAGCTTGAGGAGATTCCTCTGTGCTGCGGCCTGTCCATGCAAATCGGCCACGATTAGCAGACGCATCCTAGTTTCAGATTCTAGCTTTTTACTCCCTATACCAGCTAAGGGAAAGGTTAAATTGTCCAGCTCAGGAAGAAATGGTGGACCTCCTGATTAAAAACGGTCTGATTCTGACCATGGACGAAAGTTTATCGATTATAAAAGGTTCGATTGCGGTTGAGGACGGTAAAATCAGGAAAGTTGGTAAGAACTTCGGAGGTCAAGCGGAGGAGGTACTGGACGCGGAGGGAAAAATAGTAATGCCTGGCCTGGTGCTTCCTCATTGTCATTTTCAGAATGTCCTCCAAGGCTTGGAGCGAGAGGAGGATATTTCTCCTCCGGGTTGGTCCCCTTTCGAGGAATTCCTCACGAGGGAGGAGATTTCAACGGCCACGACCTTTTCCTGTGCATGTTTACTTTCTAGTGGCGTGACCTTTGCTGTCAATATCTTGTCTCTGAAGGCGATTTCGAGCGGTCTTTTAGACGAGGTTTTCACGAAAGAAGAAGAAATGGGCATGAAAGGATTGATTGCAGTTGAGATATGGGATGACGAAGAGGTAGATGGCTCTAAGGCTCTTAGAGAAGAAGAAAAGCTTCTTCGGAAAAATGACTCAAAAAGAATTGAACCCTTGATAAGCGTGCGGGCCTATTCTTCTGATGAAATCCTAGACTGCGTGCGGGATTTGTTGGCAGAGAGGGAAAATTTGAGACTTTCGGTCAGAATTTCCAAAACACCAGCGGAATACTACTATTGCAGGAGCAAGACGGGTGAGAGTCCTCTCCAAAGACTACACAGACAGGGCTTGATAGATGGGAGGACGGTTTTGACCCACTTTACCTATCGAGTCGAGGAAGAAGATTTGAAGATTATACGAAGAAGCGAAGCGAAGATAGTTCACACACCGTTGGATTATGTGTACACGCATACTTTTCCAGCTGTGAAGAGCGTGGACGAAATGGGGATCAAGGGAAGCGTGGGTATGGATCATCCTTTTGACCTCTTCGAGATTCTCCGAATGATTTACTTGCACCAACGGGCAATAGGTGAACATATCTCTGCTTCGAGACTTTTACAGATGGTCACCAAAGAGGCCGCGGAACTCTACGGAATAAGAGATATCGGTAGCATCGAAGTGGGAAAGAGTGCGGACCTTCTAATTGTAAATTTACCCCCCCTGAGAGACGAGTCTATCTATGAGCATTTGCTGTGGTCGTTGACCGGTCAGAGAGTAGAGACGGTTATTTCAAGCGGAAGAATCTTGAAACGAGAGGGAAAGCCTTGCTGGGATGAGTTGAAAGTAAATCGGGAGTTTGCGAGAATGATGTCTCTGTTGCGCAGAAAGATCCGACATGGTGTCGCTGGCAGTTGAGATAAGTGGCCTGAAGCTACGCAATCCCGTGATGACAGCAGCAGGACCACCAATGTCAGATGCCTCCGCACTCCTAAATGCTGCCGAGAGCGGGGTAGGGGGTTTGATTACAAACACCATTACGAGGAATCCTATCATCTGCTATCCTTACCTCTGTAAAGTGAGAGATGGTATTTTGAGTGCTACTCTTTGCAGCCCTCTCAAAGCAGAGGCTTGGGCGAGGGAAATTGCTCAAGTTAAGAGAACGGGGCTGCCATTGATTGCTAGTATTGGTTTTACTCTCGAGGATGTCAAGGAGATAGCTCCAATAATGCTGGAGGCAGGTGTCGACGCCATAGAGGTATCAGTTGCTCGCACCACATCACTCTCCGCTTTTAGAGAGATGGTTTCGGGGGCACGAAAGATAATACCAAAGCCTCTTTTTTTCAAGTTGAACACTAACATGGTAAATCTTCAGGAATTTGCCCGAGTGGCACAGCACGAGGGAGCTGATGGAATAACCGTGATAGATGCGGTAGGTCCTGTCATCGCCATACGGGATGATGGGTTTTCGATGCTAGGTAGCGTGGGTGGAGAAGGTTGGCTTTCTGGTCCCCCCATAAAACCGCTAGCGCTGAGGGCTCTCGCTGAGATATGTTCTTCAGTTTCTTTGCCCGTAATAGGGGCGGGGGGTATCAGTGAGGGAAGAGATGTTGCGGAGTTTATCATGATGGGAGCTTGGGCAGTGGAGGTAAATTCGGCAGCCATCCTAAGGGGATCCAAGGTATACGGCCAAATCGTGAAGGAGCTCTTGCAATTCATGCAGATGAAAGGATATCAGAAAATTGAGGATATGAGGGGGCTGGCCTTGAGACATTTGCCGAAAACACCTTTCACATCCCCGAAGGTTCCGGAGGTATTTTCTTCTAAGTGCACAGGTTGTGGACTCTGTATCCGTTATTGTATTTACGGTGCGATGAAGCTAGTGGGAAAAATGCCAAAACTGGACACAACTAAATGCACAGGCTGCGGTTTGTGCGTTTCCGTATGCCCGACCGGCGCATTGAGGCTTTAGTATTTTCTATCTGGCTAATATTTCACATTTAACAAGTTTGCCTTAAATGATATGTCACAGAGAGTAGTCGGCGGGGACGGAAGCCCGCGGGTGTGGCAGAACCCAAGCCTACGGGCAAGGGGGAGCCACCCAAAAACGGGGGTTAAAAACCCCGGAAGGGGGTGGATAAGCGCCGGGAAGTTCGGCGCGACGCCATAAACGCGGGAAAAAGGCCCCGGACGCGAAAAAGCGGGGATCGCAGGGGAGGTGGTCGAGACTTCCCGGATTCCCGCCGAGTAGCGGAGGGGTCGAAGTCCCCGCCAATTTTTTCTTGGTGAACTAATAGTGATTTGCAAAATCAAAAGATGCGCGGAGTTTTACTGGACGCATGTGAGGAAGGGTCGAGCGTAGAACTCTTTGTAAGGAGGGGTGATAGGGTCATAAAGGCAATTGATGAAGGACTACAGCCGTATTTTTACGCCCTCGCCACCGAGGAGGAGAGAGATTTAAGGGTGTTATCGAGGCTTGAAATAACCGAGGGCGGAAAAGTAATACGTCCCCTTTCAGTCCTGCTCGAAAACAAAACTCTCAGGGGAAATCCGGTTAAGGCGATTAAAATTTCGGTCATGCGCCAGTCGGATATAGATCCCCTGAGACATCTAGTCAGAGACACGATTGGGCTGCCTATTTATGAGTATGATATACCTCTCCTACGCCGATATTTTCTTCTTCATGGACTTTTTCCCTTCTGTGAAATAGAGGCGGAGGGCACTGAAGATTCTGGAGTTTTCAAGCTCTCTTCTCCGCCCAAGGTAGTTGGGTTCACGCAGCCCGAGTTTTCGGTTCTAGCATTCGATATCGAGGTATACAATCCGGCTGGGAGTCCTAGGGTCGAGGTGGATCCAATCATAGCAATTAGCCTCGCGGACAGCCGGGGATTCAGAAAGGTTTTGACTTGGAAGAACTCGGCCGGACTCGATTTTGTGGAGGAAGTAGGAGGAGAAAAGGAGATGCTCTCCAGATTTGTGCAACTGATAAAGGAGAGGGATCCCGACGTGCTGGTTGGATACAATACAGATCTCTTCGATTTTCCTTACCTTCGCAAAAGAGCCGAACTTTTGGGGGTGAAGTTAGCACTCGGAAGGGATGGTTCTGAGCCGTTTGCTAGGAGGAGAAGATTTGCTTCAGCAGCGAGAGTGAAGGGACGAGTTCACTGTGATCTTTATGCAATGGTTAACTTCCTCGCTCTAACTGGCGGTATTAGACTGATTCACTATACACTTGGTGATGTCTACCATTATCTTCTTGGGAAGAAGAAACCCGATTTAGAGTTTACAGAGATTTCCAGAGCTTGGGACGAGGGCGGTGAGGCGTATAGAAAGTTATTGGAGTATTCAATGTCCGACGCTCAGGCGGCCTTGGAGCTTTCAGAGGAGCTCCTCCCTCTCTTTATCGAGTTCGGGAAAATAGTTTGCCAAAGCCTTTTCGATGTCTGCAGAATGACGCCTGGACAAATAGTAGAGTGGCTTCTCATCAAAGAGGCCCACAGGAGGGGGGAATTGGTTCCTCCTAGACCAGTAGCAGAAGAACAGGAAGAGAGGGAGGAGGAAACCTACGCGGGTGCGTATGTAATGGAGCCTAAAAAGGGACTGCACGAAAACTTAGTGGTATTTGACTTTAAATCTCTTTATCCTTCCATTATCATCACACACGGGATAGATCCCTTCAACTTGAACTGTTCATGCTGTTCGGAGGAGGAAGTCACCAAAGTGCCTGAGCTGGGATATCGTTTTTGTGCGAAAAAGGAGGGATTCATTGTACCTGTTCTCAAGGAGTTGCTGGAAGAAAGGTTGAAACTCAAAGAACAAATGAAAAAATTACCCAGGGAATCCAGAGAATACAAGCTCATTTTCGCTCGCCAAAACGCCATGAAGATAGTGGCGAATAGTTTCTATGGCATGCTCGGATTTTCCAAAGCCCGCTGGTATTCTAAGGAATGTGCTGAGAGCATCACGAGTTTTGGGAGATATTACATCAAGAAAGCGATGGAGATGGTCAGGGAAAAGGGATTGGAGGTAATTTATGGAGATACAGACAGTTTGCACTGTAAATTGTCTGGGAAGGAAAAATCAGAGGCGTTAAAGATTCTTGAGGAAGTAAACAAGGCCCTACCTGGAATTATAGAGTTAGAACTTGAGGGTTTCTATAAGAGGGGAATTTATTTGACAAAAAAACGTTACGCACTCATTGATGAGCAAGGAAGAATGACGGTTAAAGGTCTAGAGTTTGTGAGGAGAGACTGGGCAGCGATTGCCAAAAAAACTCAAGAAAAAGTACTCGAAGCCCTGTTGTGCGAGGGTTCTCCCCAGAAGGCGTTTGATATTGTCCGAGAAACAGTTAGGGATTTAAGGGAGGGAAAAGTGCCGCTTGAGGACTTGATTATCTACACGCAACTTAAGATGGCGCTAGAGGAGTACAAAGCGATTGGACCACATGTGGTGGTGGCGAAGAGAATGAAAGAGAGAGGAAGACCGGTGGAACCAGGCATGATGATTGCATACATTGAGGCGAAGGGACCGGGAAGTATAAGTGACAGAGCCTTCTCGGTAGAGGAGTTCAAAGAAAAAAAGCTGAAGTATGACCCGGAATATTACATTCACCATCAGGTACTACCAGCCGTAATGAGGATAATGGAAGTACTAGGGTACAGCGAGGAGGATTTCAGGGGAGAGGCGGGAAAACAGGTTAGTTTGGGCGAATTCCTTAGATAATGGAAGCCTCACAACTTGAACTGTATCGCAAGGCAGGAAAAATAGCAGCTCAGGTTAGAGAGAAAGTTAGGGAGATGGTGAAGCCAGGGGTTAAGATCTTGGACATAGCCCAACGAGCCGAGGATCTTATCCGAGAACTGGGGGGTTCCCCCGCTTTCCCCTGCAATGTCTCGGTGAACGAGGTAGCCGCCCACTACAGCCCTCCACCTTGGGATGAGACGGTGATAAAGGAGGGGGATGTAGTTAAGGTTGACATAGGGGTAGAGGTAGAAGGATACATCGGAGACACGGCTTTTACGGTAGGAGATGAGAAGCTGGTAAGAGCGGCTGAAAGAGCTCTTGAAGAGGCAATTAGGGTAGTAAAGCCAGGGATTGATGTAGGCGAAATTGGGAGAGCAATAGAGGAGACAGTCAGGTCAGACGGTCTGAAGCCCATTCAAAATTTGACGGGACATTCGTTGGGAAAGGGAGAGCTGCATGGGGGGCTGTGGATTCCTAATGTTGGAGGTGAGACTGGGCAGAGGATAGAGGTTGGACAAGCGCTTGCCATAGAACCATTTGTGACCGATGGAGCAGGATTTGTGGAAGATGACGAGCGAAGAGCCTACATTTATTCCTTTCTGAGGGAGGCACCCGTCAGAACAAGAATGGCGAGAGAAATCATGAGGGAGATCAAGGAGAGATACCCATCTCTTCCGTTCGCTATAAGGTGGTTGGCTAAGGGTATGTCACGTCTGAGATTAGAACTTACTCTAAGGGAGTTGAGAATGGCAGGAGCGATTCGACCATACTATGTTTTGGTCGAAAGAGCTGGGGGGAGGGTCGCACAGGCTGAACACACCGTTATTGTAACAGACAACGGCTGTGAAGTCACTACTTTGATTTAAAGAGTACAAGCGTTCCAAGCGAGAGAGCTTAGACGTAACTAGAGGTTTAGTGCTCGAAGCAGAAAGAAGGCATGGTCTTTTTCAAATGGCTCTAAAGTTCTAAAGTCGAGTATTTCCATTTTTCGCTCCAGTTTTTCCCTTTCTCTTCGGTAGATTTCCTCTGGTTTAGCTGTTACATCAACTGCTCTAGCCTTAAGGGCGAGCATCGCATATCCTCCCTTTTTGAGATAAACTTCAGCATTTTTCAGGAGAATATCCGATTGGTCTGGTTGAGCGATGTCTTCATAAATCACATCCACTTCTCCCACCAGAAATCTGTAAGTCTCCGGGTGTCTTGCATCGGCCAGGATTGGTATCGTGTTCTTCCTCTCGGAGCATGAAATCAACAGGTCTCTAAGCGGGCGTGCCGAAAATTCGACACAGTAAACCAAACCTTCCGGTCCGACAAGGTCCGAAACGTGACTCGCAGTAGTGCCCGATGCGGCTCCGAGGTACAAAACTCGCGACCCCCGCTTTAGAGGTAGTTCTTTAAGCCCTTTCACCAGAGCAGCTGCCAGTTTGCTCCTAAAAGGATCCCATATTCGATATTCCCTGCCTTCGATCTTTACCAAATCCTCCCCGTAGACGGTCTTTCCAGGTGTTAGGTTGAGAGTAGCAGGTCTCTTTCTCTCTCCAGCCTCCACCCACCTAAGCTCGCTCATAGATTTTCTTCAGTCTTTCCTCTAACTTATCTTTGAGCTCCTCTCCCAAGTATCTCCCAGAAGTAGCATCGACTCTCGCAGCAATGACTAGCTTTGCCGCCAAGGTTCTGGCGATCTTTCCCCTTAATTTTCTGGGAGCACCTCTGAGTTTGGGATGGAGGTAGATTATTCCATGCTTTGGCCTTTTTCCCCTAGTTTTGAGGGCTCTGAAAAAGCTTTTCTCCGCTCCTAGGATTTGTACGTGTCCCGCGGTCATTTTTGAGAGTTCCTCTAGACCTCCAGCTTTTGAGATAAGCTTAGCTCCCAAGATACCACCAGCTAGAGCTTTCAAATTGGGTGCCACCTCGCTCATCAGTTCGTCTAAATGGGATTCGATTTCATCTCGGAGTTTCCAAAAAGACAAAAGACCTTCTGCACTTTTGCGTATAACTTCAAGCGTAGCGGGAGGTAATTCTGCTCCAATTGATTTTTTGACAGCGATTATCACCTTCTGTATAAGGGGCTCTGACAACCCTGCTTCTTTTAATTTCTGAAGAGTTAGGTTCTCTATACTACCTAGCGAAAGGATGGTGAGATTCTCCTTCGGCTCCAAATTGAGTTTGAGGAGCTCGGGAAAGTGAGGGGCATACCATTCTAGGAGCACCGAGTAGAGAGTGTTGAGAGACTTGTCAAGATTTTCGAGGAACTTCACCCCCAGTATGATTGATTCCTCTTTTCTGGAAGCCTCCCTCTTGACTCTTTTGGTTGCAAGTAGGCGTGCGAGCTCCCACAATTCTTCCGCGGAGCAGAGCGAGGGAAGTAATTTTCTCAACGCTTGTCCAGCATGATTGGGGAACTTTACTTTAAAGTCCAGACCTGTTTTTTCTTTCAAAGCTCTAGCAAGTTCTTCGGATTCTACTGTAAAGTTTTTGAATCCTAGCGTGGCGAGCTCTTGAACAAGCTCAAGATGCTCTTCGGTGGGCTCTCCTCTTTGGAGCTGTTCGAGCCTGCTCTCTCTAGCCTGTCTGGGAAAGAGTTTTCTCATCACTTCCCTGCCGCTTTCGTCGAAGGCAAAGACGCCTATAAAGCATTCGGAAATCTCCATTCAAAAGGAAGAAGACAGGAGTTATAGGATATGCTAGTAGCGGCCTGTGCCGATATTCACACCCCTCAATATCTGGAGCAGTTTTCGGTAGCGTTACGATCTATCGGTAGAATAGATCTCTTGCTCTTGGCGGGAGACCTCGTTTTGAAGAACGACTTTCAGCAACTTCCCTCATTAATCGAAGCGATTCGGCGGACATATCGTGGCCCTATTGTTGCGTGTTTTGGGAATGAGGAGTATGACCAAGACAAGGACAAGTATAGAGAATATAGGGACATCAAGTGGCTTGAAGAAGAGGCAGAGTTAATCCAAACCGGTGAAGGGGAAATAGGTATTATAGGTTCGAGAGGTTCACTCGACAGGCCTACTTTTTGGCAAAGAAAGAACCTGCCCGAGATATGGAAGGTGTACAAGGAAAGGGTGGAAAAAATCGATACCTTACTCGCAACCTTGCGAACTAAGATAAAAATAGTTCTAACACACTATGCCCCAACTTACCGGACACTGGAGGGAGAAAAAGAATCAGCTTGGCCGGAGATGGCATGTAGAAAATTTGAGGAAATAATCGCAAGAAGACAGCCAGATGTCTGGATTCATGGGCATGCGCACAAAGGGAGAGTTTCACAAGTAGAGATAGGGAAAACCCTTGTAGCGAATGTTTCCTTTCCAGCTAGGGGACATGTGGTAACCATCGAACTACCCAGAAAGAGAGGGTTGGAAAAGTTTTTCTAGGCTACAACCCCTTGCGGATTGGTGTTAAGTCAGGCGGCTAAGATGGAGGATGAGGAATTGGTGTTTTGAGAAGTGGATTATGCCAGTTCTAGTAAGTTTAGTTTTCGCTGTTTTGAGCTCCTCCTCGGTTCTAGCTCAACCCATCCTCCTAACACCAGCATACTATGAGAACACCAATGACAACACGCCCTTTTTTAGCTGGCTTAGGTCATCAGAAGAGGAAAACTATCGCATGGTAATATGCAGAGACCTAGGGGAAGTTCCGAACCCAAGCGATAATGTTTACGACCGCTGGCTTACAGAAAATTTTGATAACTTTGATGTTCATCCTCAAGACTCATTGGCAGACGGCCTTTGGTGGTGGGGGGTTAGAGTAGAAAACCAGCTTGGAGGATTGGTGGGGAGCTGGGTTTGGGGAATTTTCAGAATAGATACGATAGCACCCGCAATGCCCAAACTGAGTTTCCCCTCAAATGGTGAGAACACGAACATCCTCAAGATAAAATTGGAGAACCTTCAACGCGAGAATTCTTATCCCTTGGTATGCGAATTCAAGTTGAGACAGGTGGATAATTCTCTTTTTGAGAGCGTCGATCATGTTATCGTCTCTTCCTCAATCTATACCGACAATCTAGTGGTGAAGGTTAGCGTTGGAGAGGTATCACCTCCTCTGGTTTATTTTTACGCCAGCTGGAAAGGGCAGAGTTGGTGTTATATTCATCGATACTCGTGGTGGATAGAGAATGTTTTGATTTCGGTTGGACTCGATGTGGAGTGCGACTTGGAAAATGTGATTGAGAATTTTGTCTACTACCGCTGGTGCCCGCTACCTCAGGATGGTCTTTACAACCTTAGTTTGGCGATGAGGGATAATGCGGGAAATGTTGCGGAGCTGGGAAGCCGCGTTTTTAGGCTGGATACCCTCGCACCCTCTCCTCCAAGTCTTCTCTCCCCACCCGATGGGGCACTTTTGAACCTAACGGCTCCTACCCTCGTTTGGCAACCCGTGCCGGAGAATTCTCTCCCTGTTCGTTATTGGGTCGAGGTGGACACAAGCCCCTCTTTTGATACTTGGAACCACTTGCTGTGGGAGGGTGCTTCTTCCTCCAGCCTTGCTCCTCGTCTCTTTGAGGGCACATGGTATTGGAGAGTCAGGGCGATAGACGGAGCTTGGAATTTCGGGAATTGGTCTGCGGTTCGAAAATTTACCTTGGATTTGACCTCTCCCTCTTCTCCCTTCCTTCTCTCGGCTCCACCATCCTTTTCCAAATCTAAGACTGTTGCTTTCACCTGGTCGCCGGTGAGTGATGTTCACGGCGTGATTTACTGCTACATGCTTGTGGGACTTGATTCAAACTGGAGGACTACCCCTTCTACAAGCGTTATTTACAAGGATATCCCGGACGGCTATTACCTCTTCAAACTTAAGGCTAGAGACAATGCTGGGAACGAAAGTCAGGTTCTTGAATATCCCTTTACTGTGGATACCACGCCACCAATTCTTTTCCTCACTGGGACACTTTCTTCAGCATCCTCGACCCCCTTTGGTTGGATATACATATCTAGTTCTCCGTACCTCGCTCTCGAAGGAAAAACTGAACCAAGGTGCAAGGCGTATCTTAACGATATCCCGATTTCGATAAGAGCAGATGGTTCCTTCAGCGAATCAGTTTCGTTGGTTCCGGGCGTGAACTACTTTACCCTCAGAATAATCGATACAGCAGGGAACATCCTTATCAGAAGGTTGGAAATCTATTATGTAACCATGGTTGCTACACCTCCATCCTCTAACATGCCAGGAGAGATGATGTTTACAATCACAGCGTTTGGATTGGTTTTAACCATAAGCTTGATTATCAAGCGGAACGTAAGTAAACGATGAGGTTCAATCTAAAAACCGACAATCCAAAGTTGGCAAGAGTAATTGAGCTTGTTGAGCGTGACAAGGAATTAGAACAACTTTGGAAGTGTTCCAACGTCATGGCCATTGATAGGTTGGGGTATACTGATCACGGGCCAGTACACGCCAAAATCGTGGCAGAAAACTGTCTTGCTCTACATCGCCTGCTGAGGGGGGTGGAGCTGCCTGGGATTACGCGTGACTACAGATTATCGGACGACTATGCAGAAATAGTGCTCTTCTTAGCTGCCATTTTTCACGATGTGGGGATGGTGATTCAGAGGCAAGAGCACGAGAAGTATAGCGCTCTGATAGCTTTACCCTACCTACAGAGACTCCTTCAAGACTTTCCACCCGAGGAGAGAATCGTTCTCATCTCAGAGGTCCTTCACGCTATAACCTCTCATTATTCCGGAGAGGCCCTAACCAAGGAAGCAGGGATACTCTGTATTGCAGATGCTCTCGATATGGAGAAAGGAAGAGCAAGGATACCTTTCCAAGTTGGAAAGGTCGACATTCACTCGGTTTCGGCTCTAGCGATAGAGAAAGTCGAAATTTTGAGGGGAGAAGAAAAACCCGTGCTCATAAAGATTTACATGTCAAATTCAGCAGGTATATTTCAGGTTGACCAGTTACTGAAGGAAAGAATAAGAAAATCCGGTCTCTCGGGATACATTGACGTGGTAGCGGAAGTTACTGAACAAGAGAAGAAGATTTTACACAAATTTGAGCTGAAGGTTTAACGATGTCTGTTACCATAGTAACAGAAAACAAAAACACTACCTGACTAGATTTTGGACGAGTTGGTATCCGAATAGAGAGAAAATGGTGAAAACGGCAAGCGAAAGAGGAAGGGCCTGAGCGAGTAGGTAGCGTTCGGTCTCTTCATCTCCACCCCCGATTCTATGGCAGAGAGTTAAGAGTATCCAACATACTCCAAGACAGTAAATTCCGAGCAGTAGCAGCAAGAGGGAAGGGTCGAAAGAAAGGGAAAGCAGGAGAGTTCCCTTCATTTGCAGCAAGAGGAGCATTCTGGCTGTGATTGCAAGGATAGCAGGACCAAAGAAAAGAGAGAGTGAACGCATAGAGGAAACGATGTTACTCAGCAGGTGCTGTCCCTCCCTTCTGACTCTTTGCAGATTGGCGAGGTGTTCGGAAAGTTTGATTAAAGTTCTCCCGCTCTCGTCACTGCTCTTTTTGGCGATTGAGAGGGCAAGCTTTAAGGCCTCTTTTATTTCGTTTGAGCGTATTTGCCTCAAAACGCCTTCTCTGGAGTCAAATAGTGACGAGTACAGGTTCAGGTTTCCCAACATGACGTTGAGCGATCCCTTTTGCAGGATCTCTGACAATTCCCCGCCGCGTACCTTTCTCAAGGCCTCCTCCGCCGACTGTCCCTTTATCAGGTTTCCACCTACTTGCTTCAACACCATAGGCAGCTCTTCTTCCATTTGCAATGATTTCTTTCTTTCCTGTGCGCCTCTTCGGCTTGAGTCCCAGAGGAGAAAAGAGAAAATGAGAACAGAGATCCAAAGCGGAATCCATATCTTTAGTTCACCGGTGAGCCACGGAAAAGGAAGGATACCGATAAGGGAAAGCAAGATATGAGAGACGGGAGGTCTAGAGGGGGCAAATTTATGAAAAAATAGACTCTGTGCTAGGAGGTACTGACTTGCGAAGTAGGTCAGAAGCAAGGCGGCTACTAGAAAACCCAATAGTCCCCAAGTCCCAAGGTTAAAACCGAATGCTGATAGGACAGGAAGAGCTGGAAGGAGAGCGATAGGGAGTAAAATGCAGACTGAGTAGAGAATCAAAAGGGGAGAATGCAACCAAGAACAGAAGGAAAAGAATTCCTCGCGCTCTTGCTCGAGAAGCTGTTGCGTTACTTCGTTCAGAGTTTGTTCGCGTTCAGGGAACCTCATCTCCACCGAGCTTCCTATTGTCGGGAGCACTCTCGCAAAAGTTTCTAGGTTCCACTTTTTTGCAAATTCTTGCAACGCCTTTTCGTAGCTTGTCAATCCCAGCGTGGCTTTAAAGAGGAAAGGGCTGATTTCTCTTTGTAAGCTCCTGTCAGAGTTTTCAAAGGCAAAGCGGATAGCTTCTTCGAAATTGGGCGAAACTCTTAGGGAAAGGATGAGATAAAAAAGAAACTTGTTGCTTTCTACGCGTACCCTGTTCCTGTATTTTACCTTCTCTACCTTCTGTCGGAAGGCGTATAATGCAAGAAAGACTATGACAAGCAACGGAAAAATTGACAGCCTGATATCCAACAGTGGTGAAAAAGAAGAACCAAGCATTATCATCAGAATTTTTTTATCTCTCATGGATGGCGCCAACTAGCCAGTGATGCCACTCCTCAAACGCGTTTTCTGATTCTTTTTCCAAGAAGGAACGTAGCATGAGGTTGGATTGGAGCACAAAGTCAGCTTCCAAAATTTTTGGACCGGCTCTTTTTGAAATTTCCACAAGCGTCTGGAATACCTTCGCTTTTAGTTCAATTAATCTTCTTAGCTCCTCTGTTTTCATTCCCCACAGTCGGGAAACTTTTTTGAGGAAGTACGATTTTTCCAACGATATGATAAAGTCGCCTCGTTGTGGATGATAAACTACCAGATCTTGAAGCTCCAATTGGGGAAATTTCCGAAGCTCGGTCAGCTGGAGTAGTTTTCTTCTCCTGGTGAGAAATCCTCTTTCCCTAACCGGTCCAAGACACACGATGAGATCCGTTGACTTGAAAGAGCTAGCGGCAATTCCCAAATCTTGGGTTATTCTCTCGAGAACATCTCTGCTACTTGAGCCGTGAAGAGTTCCAAGAACGGAGTTACCCACCGCTCCTATTCTCATGGCTTCAAACAGCACCTTGGCCTCGGGACCTCTCACCTCTCCCAGAACCAGCACGGATTCTCCCATTCTCAAGACGGTGCGCAGGGCGTCCTCGGCACTTATGCCTCCCTCCAAGCTGGACAAAGGAGATTTGGTTTGCAGAGTTTGGATTTTGTATCCCAGTTCTCTTAACTTATCCACCGGCAGCTCTGGAGTATCTTCCACCACCACGATTCTGAGTTTGGGATGGAGCTCGAGGAGGAGTGAGCCTAGTAATGAGGTTTTTCCTGAGCCCCTACTTCCGGTTATGAGGATGCAGGATTGTGCATCCACTGCAAGGGAAAGGAAAGATGCGGCAACGGGGGGAAGCAAACCAACCGCTATGAATTGTGGGAGAGTCCAAGGTGTTGTCCTGTGTCGCCTGAAGGAAAAGGAAACTCCCTGCGGGCTTAAAGGTTTTCCGACAACAGTGACTCTCGTGTTTTCCCACTCGAGCTCTACAACAGGATTACTCTCAGAGAAAGGCCTGCCACTCAAGGCCCGGAATTTCGATACGAGAGGTTCGGCATCCATAGGTGTTAAATAAAGATTGGTGACACATTCCTCGTACTTTCGGTGATATAGGTATACAGGAGTAGAGCCTAGAGGTGCGTCCACATACACATCCTGCACCCATGGATCTTCCAGTAACAGTTCAAGCAATCCCAATCCGATAGTGTGCCTTAAGAGGATGGATGTGAGGATGCTAAGTTCATCGTTCAGCAAGATGCCCTTTTGAGCCGAGAATATCAAGAGAAGGCTCTCGATTTTCCTCCTCAACTGTTCTCTCGAAGGTAGGGGATCCTCTATTCTCTCCGAGAGGAGGGACTGCTTAACCTCTGCCAAGAGAGAGGCTTTTTCAGCGGATAGGGAGAACTCTGGAGGGATGAGAAAATAGAAATAACCTAGATTAGGAAGCTGATAGATTCTAACTTCTGCATTGCCAACTTGGTATCCATCTACGAGTTTTCCTTGGGGCGGGTCCAGAGAGAGCTGAGAATATGAAAAACTAGGTTTAGAAAGCGGCGGTAAAAGACCTGTCCCCTTTGGAGGCAAGCATTCTTCTAAGGTTTGCTGCATTGTTTCGAGCGTTTTGGAGAAATCCTCCAGACACTTCTTACAGGCAGGCTCGGTCGATTCTACTTTTTTCCTTCTTCTGAGCTCTGTGAGGGCAAGTTGTGGTTTTACTGGAATCAGCTCAATTATCCTGTTTAGCTCCCTACTTCTTTCCTGCCAGCATTTTCCGCATCCCGAGGGTTTGGTGAGAGCCAATATACGACATCTTTCAAACGCGAGTGCAAGCCGCTTAAGACTGAGTAGACTTTCTCCAGTGTATATATGGTCAAGTGGTCCTGGAAGAACAAGTTCATATGAGTCAGGATGTTCAATCAAGGCACGCACTATTCCGGTCAAACAAGTTTGTGAATGGGGTGAAGAGGGATGATTGCAGTTCTCGCATTCAAATCTAAGAATCTTGCGTTGCGCGATTCTGTAAACCTGAAAGCTACAAATCATGAAAGGCTCTCAGCGAGTTCAGCCAGGTATAGTTCAAAAGAACTGACTCTCTTTTCGAGAAGTTGAATTCTTAGCTCTAGACTTCTAATTTCTCTTGATATCTTCCTGAGCTCCTTTAGGTACTCAGCAGTCTCGCTCATTTTTAATCGTCCTCAGCTCCTGCAAGAGCGAAGAGAGCCGTAATAGGGCTTTTCTAGTTTCACCGGAGGAGTCTCTGAGCGAGGGATGATTAACCACCAGGAGCCAAGTGCTTTCACTCATGCCTCCTTCCTCATAAATCTCTCTGAGGAGTTTAGCAGCCTCAGGTTCTTCGGTTTTTGCCACACCACTTCGGAGAAGCTCTTGAAGAACGAGAAGCTTCCTCCTCAATCTCTGGAGGTCATATATGCATATCCTTAACCAGTCCTCCCTAAGCAAGCCGAATTGGGAGTGGTGGAAGTCTTCAAAGAAAACCTTCGCTTCTTTCCTCAGAGATAGCAAGAACTCTTGGAATTTCTGGTCGCCTTTTAGTTTTTCGAGCTTCAAAAGAAGAGTTTCCAGACTTTTCTTGGCTTTTTTTACATCGCAATTTAGCAGTCTTCTGATCAGAACATCGATTTCATCGAACATTTCGTTTCGGCTGATTTCCCCTAATTTCTTCTATTCTTCTGAGTAAGTCGTGTTCTACCATTACCAGAAGACCTAGAAGGGAAAGTTTCCTAGATCTAGTCAGAAAGAACGTGATCAGCTGCCAGCCTACGACCATTGCAACCACCATCTTCCACACGAAGTTTTTGATAGGAGGCTTCCTTTAAAGGAGAAACAGTAGTTTTAAGCTGCGCGTATAAAGATGCGTGAGGCAATACCTTTTTTTGACGGCGATACTCCTGCTTACTCCTGGAGTGTTTGCATCAACTGCCTCAAATGTTTTTAGAATTGATTGGGAGCTCAAAATACAAAATTCCTATCTAAACGACGCGCGAGATGTCGAAGCATGCGTTCTGATTTTGGATAATCACGCTGGGTGGGTAAATCAGCAGATACTTTGGGAGAACATTCCGGCAGATGAGGTTCTGCACACGGAGGAGAATAGGACAGCCGTTTTCAGGTTTCCGCTCATCTCCCGTGGGGAAAGTAAAGTTCTGAGATTTCAGCAACTTGTGAAGGTGGACCGGACAGAGTTTGATTTAAGCAAATCCTTGGGGGACAAGATCTCTCCCGAACTTTTATCTTTAACAAAGCCGGTAGACCATCTTTGGGAAAATCACCCTCTTTTGGTTACGAAAGCAGCTGAATTAACCGAAAATGCTGCTACTCCTCGCGAAAAACTCGAGAGAATCTTTGATTTCGTGAAGAGCTATCTGACTTATCTACGCCAAAAAGAGGAGCATGGAGCTCTTTGGGCTTACCAGAATCGCGTGGGCGATTGCACAGAATTCACCAATCTTCTTATAGCTCTTTGCAGACTGTCTGGTATTCCTGCCAAGTTTGTTTCGGCAATTGGATACAGCAAGGAAAAAGAGGGCGATTTTTACGCCATGGGCCATGCTTTTGCAATCGTTTATTTGCCCGATTTGGGATGGATTCCTGTGGATGCCACGTGGTCTTCACCAGCAGGCGAGTTGGGAAAGTCGAGCGAGGAAAAATTAGTTTTGTTAACGAGCGATGGTTTAAATTTGGTTGAGGACTCGCGAATAAAAATGCCTAGGGATCATATAAGCTTTTCTTACACAGGTGAAAAACCGGATTTGCGATTAGTTTCTCGGGCAACCATCTATAAGGAGGTGGGGTTGGAGGTGAGCATAGATGCGAGTTCGGTTCTTGAAAGGGGAAACACTTGGGAATGGTACGTTAAATTAACTAACGAGGGCCAGATTGATCTTCATAATCTGAGGGTGAAGCTCATAGCTGACAATCGATATCTAGACACCCAGGAAGAAGTCCTAGTTGAAAACTTGCCTGGGGGCTGGACAAAGACCATCTCTTTTGAGGTCAAGGTAAAGCAAAGCGCCGAGAACCTACCAGTTATGGCACGTGTTGAATATGAGTCTCCTTACGGGACCTTTTTCTCAACCGCCGAGAGCATGGCAACGGTGTACCTCCCCCAACCCCTTCCTGGCCTGCCGCAATTGTTGCAAAATCCTTCATTACTTTTTGCAACAGCTATGGTCCTAATTCTGGTTGTGGCAACGGTTCTGCTCATCCGACGTTTTTAATCAGTAGGTACACTATTGAATGTATGCCTTCACTGGGACGGTCGTGGGACTGAAATTTAAGGACGGAATCGTACTTGCTTCCGACACGAGGGCGACAGCCTACTATTTGGTTCTAAGCAAAAGGCTGAAGAAAATCTTCAAGCTGGAAGAGAGAATAGGGGCAGGCTTTACGGGAAGTCCTGGTGATGTTCAATCTTTAGTGAACCTTCTCTGTGCAGAGGCTCGTCTTTACAAGATTACTCAGGGCAGACCTATTTCAACCAAGTCCCTGACGCAGGTGGCTTCTAACTATCTCTCTGGAAGAAGAATCTTTCCCATGTTAGTGGATGGGGTTATGGGGGGAGTTGACTTGGATGGTCCACATCTCTTTTTCCTTGATGCCATCGGTGGAAAGATAGAGGAGACAAAGTTCGGGAGCTCCGGGACGGGGTCTACAGTCGCTTATGGTGTGCTGGAGCAGAGCTATAAAGATGGCATGAGTAGGGACAAGGCCATAGAGTTGGCCACACTTGCTATAAAGACGGCCATAGAGCGAGATGCGGCCACCGGCGATGGGATAGCGGTAGCAGTAATCGACGAAAGGGGATATATCGAACTTCCGGAGGAAGCAGTTAGGTAAGTTCTTCACCTTTTTTCTCTTTTTAAAGGAGCTCCACCCCATCTGCAACGATGGAGCTGTGTAAGCTTGGGGTAGAGAGCGACCTGCTGAGGTCTTTGGAAGGAAGCGGTTTCGATTCGGTTGAGAAGTTAGCCTTAACCTCTCCAGAGGATTTGGCAAGAAGGCTTTCCCTCAAGCTCAGCACGGCGAGACAGCTTATTCAGTCTGCCAGAGACGCGATTACCCTCAACTTTCGCACCGCTCTCGAGATGCTTGAGGAACGCCAGAATGCTAAGAGAATACCCACTGGTTCCAAGGCTCTCGACCAAATCCTTGGAGGAGGAGTTGAGGTGGGAGCTGTAACGGAGTTTTTCGGTGAATACGGCTCGGGAAAATCCCAGATAGCACACCAACTTTGCGTGAACGTGCAACTGGTAAGGGACGGGAAGAAGGCGGTTTTTGTGGATACGGAAGGTACCTTTAGACCCGAGCGCATTCTTCAAATGGCTAGAAAGGTGGGCGAAAATCCGGAGCGTTTTCTGGCCGGGATTCTAGTGGTCAGAGTTTACGATACGGACCAGCAGATGTTGGCAGTGAGGAAGTTGAAAGAAATCGTTTGGCCAGAAGTGGAGCTTTTGGTGATAGACTCGATTAGCAATCTCTTCCGGAGTGAATATGGTGGCAGGGAATCTCTTGCTGAAAGGCAGCAGAAACTTTGTCGACATTTGGCAGATTTGAAAACATTGGCTGAGTTGAACCACCTAGCCGTGGTGGTGACCAATCAGGTCTTAGCCCGACCTGAGGTTTTCTTCGGTGATCCTACGCTACCGGTTGGAGGCAATATTGTAGGACATGCCATCACTCACAGGGTGTACCTAAAAAGAGGAAAAGGAGAAATGCGAACGGCTACGGTAGTGGACAGTCCAAATCTACCCTGTAAAAGTGCGAGCTTTAGAATCACGGACGATGGCATTTCAGATTAAACCAATTGTTCACAAAGCTATGTCATCAGCTGAAGGATTACAAGCATCGAGTTGTAGAAACAGTGGGTCAGGACAGCACAAGAAAAGCCCCTGAAGAGATAGGCAGCTCCCAGAATCAAGCCAGCAATGGTGAGGGGAAGAACAAAGGCAGGATAGGTTCCTGGGTTAGAGAGATGAAAAATCCCAAACACTACGGAGGAAATTATGAGACCTGCGGTTCTGGACCTGAGAGAAATGGAGAATTCCTCCAGCAGTATCGCCCTAAAAAGCCATTCTTCCAAGATAGCGAAGAGGTTAACCAAAGGAAACAGGAGAAAGACAGGGATTTTCTCAGTAGTTAGGGGGTATTCTCGTGGTTCCAGTAGGGGGATTTGTTTTTCTTCCAGATAAGTGGTCATCCATCCATTGAGAAAGAGGAGAGCAGCCGCGAGGGTGGCGGAGAAAACGGCTATCGCGAGAATTCTCGACTTCTTAGCCTTTTTCATAAGGGGCCACCAAAAGCTGGGCAGAATGCTCCGGAAGTAATACGGTCTTCTCGCAATTATTTTACCTAGTGCCGCACCAAGTAAGATAGCTGGTACAAAGATTCGAAAGAGAGGTTGAATCCAATCCACTCTATCTCCTCAGCAGCTCTTGAATTACCTTTACTTCCTCTAGTAGCTTCAGTACCTTGTCGTGATCGGTTTCCTTCTCAAGTTGTGACAGTAAATTGCGAAGTTTTTCCTTCAGCACCCTCTCGGTTTCGGAGGTCTGCTTGTCGCCACAAAGAGGGCAAAAAATTTTCCCTTCCTGCTCAAAAAGAGGGCTGAAACATGAGGCGCAATGGATTGAAAGCATTCTGCCCCCTGCCATGAGCGTCTCGGCGATTTTCTTTATCTTTTGTTCCTCGTCTGCTCTTTTCTCCTCCATTCTTTAATTTGGGACGACTATCTAAATTGAGGTGGTTGAGACGGAAGAAAAGATAAAGCAGGCAGTAGAAGTTCTGTCTAGGGTTAAGGCAGATACCATGACTCCAAGAAGTGCTAGAAGTTGGGTGGAACAGGCCTTATCGGAACTTTCCCGACCGGGTGATCCTAAACTTAAGGCCGCCAGCGCGGCAAACTACTTAGACCGAGCTGGTAGCGATCCCAATCTCCCTCCCCATATTCGGACGGCAATTTGGAGTGTGCTCAGTATCTTGGAGAGCATGCGGTAGCTACTCGACGTTAGCGTGTCTTTCTTTCAAATCCTTTTCCTTTTTGTTCAGTTTGTTCATCAGAGCAGCTATGACTCCGTCTAGAAAAACGCTGGCTGATATTTCGAAAAGAGTTCCAAGGGGTGCGAGCGAAGCATGTTCGCCGGCGAGTTCTCTTTCCACGTATTCAGAAATTGTCTCGGTTCTAGTCCTCCCTGGCAGGACAACTACTACGTCGGCCATCTTTCCTAGTCTCGAATCGGGGAAAGAGGTCACAACGACAATTTTCGCCCCCACCTTCTTAGCGATGCTAGCAGCTCCAACCACAAGATCGGTTTCTCCCGATCCGGAAACTGCTACGACTACATCCCCGTCGCGTATGGCTGGAGTGATGGTTTCCCCGACAACGTAAACGTCCATTCCTAGATGCATGAGTCTCATAGCGAAAGCTCGTGCCACTAGACCAGATCTCCCAGCCCCTAAGACAAATACCCTTTTTGCGTTCATGAGACTTTGAACGAAAGCCTCGACTTGATCTCTGTTAAGTTCTTCTTGGGTTTTCTGCAGATGGACGATAATTTCTGCCATTGCTTTGGAGATTTCCTCCATCTAACTATCGGCGAGTACTAATACTCCTCTACTCTTCTGTTCTCCTCGAAGGTCGGACGAACAGAAAATAAGCATCCTTCCCTTCGATTTCCATCAGAATGCGCTTGACAATGGCGTTTTTAGCATCCAGACCCTTTATCCTCTCTCCAATTTCGGCTAGGCTTTTGAATGGAGCCTTTTCTCGTTCTTGGAGAATGGCTTGAGTCAGTTTCTTTCCCACACCAGGCAACAGTTCCAGTTGATGTAACCTAGTGGTTAGGGGACCAGCCTTGTTAAAGAATTCCAAAAACCTGCTCTCGTTGTTTTCTATGGCCTTCATCACCGCATGGGGGAGCTCGTTTTTGGCAGTGGCGGTCAAGTTGGCATAGACTATTCGCTGTTTTATCCTCTCCACTTTGTCTCTAGTCTCTTTGCCGAGTGAAACTCTCTCCAACAGCTGTAGGGTAACCCCTTTTGCGGGTACTACTTCTAGTAGGGTGAAGAAGGTTTCTCCTAGAACCTGTGCAATGGGTTCACGAAGGTGAATAGGTCTTGGGTCGAAAGGCGAGCCATGCGGCAAAAAATCTAACACTATCCCGAATTCCTCGTACTTTTTTTGCTGCATGTTTGCTACTCTCGATATTGTTCCAAAAGTTCCAATATTTGTTTGGAAAGGTTTTCATCCGGTTTAGTTTTCTCCTTGGCGAATAGGAGATCGAGCTCTTCTTTACGTTCTGGCATGATATCCACGAGCATGACTGCTTGGTAGGGGGTTAGACCTAGGGAGACGAGTTTTTCTACCAGCTCTCGCGCTTTTTCAGGCTTAAGTGAGCAGAATTTTTGTCCATAGTCATAGTCTTGTTTTTGTTCATAACCCAGCTCCCCTTCTTTTGCCCTCTTACTAAGGATGTGAAAAGCCTCCGCCAGCGTCACAGGCCTTTCTTGGACGATCTCCTTACCGATCATCCCATCATTCTTAAATGTTCTGGTCTGGCAATAACCTTTTTGAATTTCCCACCTTCTCTTACTTCGACTACATACGCCCTTCCCCTTTTCTCCACCACTACCCCCGTTTTTCCGTGAAATCTCGGATGTGGCATCCCCTTTACTTGAGAGGGATCAACCAAGATGACGACTCTACCGCCCATCGGGAAGTTCTGGAGACTTCTAGTAATCGGCTGAAGCCCACGGGTTCTAGGATGTTTTGTAAGTTTTTTCCTGCTCTTTTTTCTCAGCCCCTTATGTCTTACCATATAGACCTACTTTAGCTGTCTGAAAAGCTTTCGGAGAGGTCCCTTTACCTCACCCCTACTAAGAGCCTTCGTGAGCAATTTCATCATTTCATAATGTTTGAGAAGCTCTTTTACATCAGCCTCAGTAGTGCCAGATCCTTTCGCAATCCTCCTTATTCTTGAGGCGTTTAGTATCTCGGGGTTCTCTCTTTCCTCGGGTGTCATGGAGTTGATTATTACCCTGAACTTCTTTAGCTTTTCCTCTCCGATTTTTAGCCGCTCCGCTGGTAGGGTTACTCCAATGCCCGGTACCATAGATAGTATCTTATCTATTGGTCCCATCTTCTGTACCGCTTCCAACATTTCTTGCACGTCCTTTAGGTTTATTTTTCCAAGCGTGATTTTTGACTCGAGACTTTTTCTTTCCTCTTCTGGAATCTGCTCTACTTTCTTGAGTAGGGTTTCTAAATCACCCATTCCCAAAAGTCTAGAGGCGAATTTCTTGGCATCAAAGGCTTCGATTTCGTCAATATGTTCACCAGTTCCTACGAATTCTATAGAAGCTCCTGTTGCGGCAACGGCTGAAATGGCACCTCCCCCCTTGGCACTACCGTCGAGCTTAGACAGGAAGATGTATCCCAGAGGTGTAGTCACATGAAAGGCCTCGGCTTGGTCCTTTGCCTGTTGCCCTATGGTGGCATCTATAACCAACATCACTCCGTCCGGCTTTATTACCTCTGCAATGCTTTTCATTTCTTTCATCAGCTCTTCCTCTTTCCGGTGTCTCCCAGCGGTATCGACCAAGATGAGTTCGTACCCTTCTGACTTTAATCTCTCGACACACTCCTTACATAGTTTTATAGGGTCAGTTGCGTGTGGATCTCCAAGTACCTTAACGCCAATCTGTTCCCCCAGCTGTTGGAGTTGAAGATATGCCCCCGGTCTATAGATGTCGGCGCATACCATGCCCACCTTGAAACCTTTTTTCTTGTAGAAATAGGCAAGCTTGGCGGCTGAGGTAGTTTTTCCACTCCCTTGTAATCCCACTAGGAGGAGAACGTTGGGCCTACCAGCTTGTATCTGCAATCTTCCACTCTTTCCCAAGAGTTTCGTAAGTTCAGAATAAACGATTCCGATTACGTGTTCTCTCCTGCTAACCCCGGGAGGTGGTTTTTCTGCCAGTGCTCGCTCCTCTATGGTACGGCACAATTTAAGAGCGAGTTCTACATTTACGTCAGCCTGAAGGAGAGCGGTTTGTATATCCCTCACCACCTCCTTTACGGTTTTCTCGTCGACGTAAGCAGCTTTGCTGATCTTCTTAACTGCCGCATGCAGCGCCCTCCCCAGTTTATCCAAAACCATCTCCTCTCAATACCAATACGGGAGGGCTCTTTTCTCTTCGTGCCCTCTTAGCCGTAGAAGGAGGTAAATGCTTAAAATAAGTAGAAAGACGCTCACGGCCATTAACCACCAATTTATTTCCCTTTGTATTCGACAACCGCTCTCCGCGACAATCAAATTTTCGGCATGGATATCTGGATCCCCCCCATGTTCTGCGCAGGCTTTGTGAAACACTCCAATTATCTCTACGACGTCGCCTCGATGCTGATAATCGGCGACTACTTTGAGGTTCTCAAGCATCCATACTTGGCACCAAACTCCAATCGCATAGGAGTTCTCTTGGATGTTTATCCAGGCCTTGTTCCCTCTCTTTAGGATTCCTAGTACTTCACCTCTAACAGTCACTAGCTGGTTATCGAAAGCTTCTGGATTGGAGAGAAGGTCGTTGATGGATTGGGCACACATCGTAGGGAAGAGCATAAGTACCAGAAAAAGACAAAGCCACTTCATGGCAGCACCTTCCGTATGCAAAGGAGAATATAGCTTAAAAGAATCAGAGCAGTGATTATCTCAAGCCTCCCAGCCCACATGAGAAAAATGTAAGTGAGCTTGAGAGCAGCTGGCATGGATGGGGAGGTGATTCCGCAAGAAAGTCCGGTGTTGGCGAGAGCGGAGGCACTCTCAAACAGAGAGGCTTCAAGGGGGTAACCAAAGGAGACGGTAACGAGGGTTCCAACGCTCAATAGCAGGAGGTATGAGATCACGACAATTGCAGCTCCTCTTGTCACCGTCTCCGTTATGGGATTACTTCCGAGGTGGTGATAGGTTTCCGCGACGACGGCGGAACTGGGTAAAAAGGTCTTTTTGATTTCGAGGAGAAGGGACTTGAACAGAATTCCCATCCGAAGGTTTTTTATCCCTCCGCTTGTAGAGTTGGCTGATCCACCCATAATCATGAATGCAGAAAGTACTACCAACACTGGAACAGGCCAGAGATACATGATGTAAGATGCTGGCACGGTTTGAAAGCCTGTGGTAGTTTGTGCCGAAATAAGCTGGAAGAACCCCTTTCTGAAAGTGGCTAGAGCGTTCGGATACAGTGAGTGTGATAAATAAAAGCACGTCAACACGGTCCCCGTTAGTAGAGAAACGATGAAGAACCTTATCTCGATATCCTTCAGAATTTCTCCTCTCCTTCCCGTGAGTACTGCATAGTGGAGATTGAAGTTCAGGGACCCGAGAATCATGAGTATGAGAGCGACTACCTCGATGAGAAAACTGTGATAATATAACAAGTTTTGGGAGTGCGTGCTGAAGCCCCCAGTAGCATAGGCTGTCATGCTGTGGTTCAACCCGTCGAACACCGCATCTTTGATTTCCTGTCCCTCGCGTATTCCGGCAAGGGTAAAGAGAACGGTCCCCAACATGAGGAAGGTGACGGCAATACCGAGAATTCTTCTGGAAGTCCTGACAATGCTTGGCCTAATTCCGGCCTCTCTTGCCTCTCCCCTGAATAGCAGAAAAGAGCCCATTTGGGTTCTTCCGAAAATGCATAGCGAAATTACCACAATTCCCACACCGTCCCCAACGAACTGGAGCAGATGCCTGAGGAAGTTGATGCTTTTTGGCAATAAATCGGCACATGTTGTGAGGGTGAGACCAGTTCCTGTGAATCCACTTGTGGATTCAAAGAAAGCATCTAAGAAAGATTCATACTCTCCACTGAACCACAGAGGTAGTGAGCCAAAGAGCGGAGCCATGAGCCAGAGCAGTGCAGCCACAAGAAGGCTATGTTTGAGCTCCAGCTCTTTTTCAGTAGCGCACAGATACTCAAGCGAGGTACAGATTAGGGAAGAAAGGGAAAAGCTCAGCAAAAAAGAAGGAACGAGGTTAAACTCCGAGTAAAGGATGGCCACCACAAGGGGCGATAAAATCAAGAAGCTCACGAGGCGCGAAAATCTCGCCAGATGATATCCCACGATTTTGAGGTCCTCGGAAAGTGTGGAAATCAATCTAGATCACCATGCAGAGGTAACATATCACTAGGCCCAGAAGGAGAAGGATCATACAGAATCCTACTTCTTCAAAAATTCCGGCTAAAAAGTCGAGGTTTTGCTTTAGGAGGTTTCTTAGACGAAACTCGCGGAGACCCATTACTTAAGGAAGAGCTTTAGGGTTTTTCTTATAGCAGATTCTTCCCCTATGAGGGCCACCACATCCCCCCTGCGAAGAACAGTGCTTCCATGTGGGATAATGAGATTTCCCTTTCTATAGATTGCGCCAATAACGCAACCTTTTGGTATTTCAAGGTCTTGGATGGCTTTTCCGTCGGCCGGAGAGTTGTCCTTGAGCGTAACCTCTACGGCACGAGTGAGGGTACCAGAGAGAAGGACAGAGACGGTTCCAGGCAAGGATATGGCGTTTTCCAAAACAAACGCAGAAACGTGGGAGGGGCTGAATACGAAGTCGATTCCAGTTTCCTGGGCAGTCCTAATCATCTCGTGATTTTCTACTCTAGCAAGGGTTAGGGGAACTTGGAACATATGCTTGGCCATGTGGCAGGCAACAATGTTGTGACTGTCGTCTCCGGTGACGCCCGCAAACGCATCAGCTCTCCTAGTTCCGGCATCCTCGAGGGCTTTTCTCGACGTAGCGTCTCCATGAATTATAAGTGCGTTCAGACGTGAAGCGAGCTCTTCACAAACCTCCTTGTTCTTCTCTATAATGGCGACATCCTTTCCCTTCTCTAGGAGGAGTTCAGCGAGTTTGGATCCTACCCTTCCCCCACCAGCTATGACGATATACTCGGCTACCTTCACGCTTTAATTGGCGAGAGTACTTTTTAGAATGCCATTGGTGTTTGAGAAGGTGGTGAGAGAAGCGGAATTCCTTAGTCCACTACAGGGTTTTAACAAGACCATTCACCTCCTAGAGTACAGAAGGGACCCTCTCACAGGTTTTTGGTGTAGAATTAATGTAGAAAGGTCAAAAAGGACAAAATACTCCATCGAAAAGAATGAAATAAATCAGTTTATCGAGAAATCGTTGAAAATGTGCTTTTTTTGTCCTCAAAATCTTGAGAATTCAACACCCAAATTCAGTTTTGGGCCAGAAAGGATACAGGTAGGGGAGGCTAGGGCGTTTCCCAACCTCTTCCCGTTCGGGGAATATCATGCCGTGGTCACCCTGTGTGAAGAGCATTTCAAGTTCCCTGCTCAATTTCAACCTAAGCAAATAGCAGACGGTGTGAGGGCAAGTCTCAGGTATTTCCAAGAGGTGCTGAGGAGAGATTCAGAGGCGAAGTTTTGTACCATAAACTGGAACTTCATGCCCCCTGCGGCGGCTAGTGTGGTTCATCCCCACCTTCAGATTCTCGCCGATAGAAAACCCACTTCTTATTTGGGTCTTCTCCTTAAGAGTAGCGAGGAGTACGCGAAGCAGAACGGCTCCAACTTCTGGCTCGACCTTATCGAGGAAGAGAAGAAGAGGGGTGAGAGGTTTCTGGTAGAGAATGGGTCGCTCTCCTGTTTGGCGAGTTTTTCCCCTCAGGCTAACAACGAAATCCTGATCGTGTTCAAGAGGATTTCTTCGCTACTAGAAATGGAGGAACGTGATATCGAGGACTTCGCCCAAGTGGTTTCTCGTGTGTTGAAAGCGTATGGAGAGATAGGAATAGACAGCTTCAATATGGCTACCTTCTCGGGTACACCAGGCTTGGATTATTATCGACTTAACGTTAAGTTAGTTTCACGACCAAACTTGAGATATCTCTACATCTCTGACGCAGGTTTTATGGAAAGGCTTCATTACGAGCCAGTGGTGGAGACCATGCCCGAACAGGTGGCGGCTAGATTCAGACCTATTCTTTCAGGAGCGGAGTCACAAGTCTCTTGATTTTCTCAGCCAGTTCGGAAACAGACAGAGTTCCATCTAAAATAGGAAGACCCTCCTTTTTGAAAAGAAGTAGATAGATTTCTCTTACCCGCTCTTGGAACTTTCGGTTTTTTTCGAATTCATCGAGGTCTCTTTTCTTCATCCTTCCCAATGCTACATCCACAGGGACATCAAGCAAGATGACAAGGTGGGGACGCAGGAACTGTTCGTTTAACTTTCTAATGGTCTGCTCTGGAACTCCCCTAGCTCCTTGATAGGCAAGCGATGAATAGATGTATCTCTCACAGATAACAACCTTTCCTTTGGTCAAGGCGGGTTTAACTAACTTCTCTAAGTGATCGCATCTGTCTGCAGCGAAGAGCATGGCTTCGGCGAGAGGGGCCACCTCCACTTTACCTTGGATTATCTTTCGCAAGAATCTGCCAATCGGTCCTTTTGTAGGTTCGGCGGTGAGGATTACGTCCTTGTCAAGCGATTTCAACCAATTGGCGAGAATCTTGGCCTGGGTACTTTTGCCGCATCCGTCTAGACCTTCCAAGCAGATGAAGATTCCTCTCACAGCTTGGTTGGAATGGGCATACATAAGAGAAGAATTACTATCGAGGCAGCGGTTATCAATCGATAATCTTTCGAAACCTCGGTGAAGTCGTCTAGAGCCCCGGGGTGTGGTTGGCCGAAAAAGAGGAGGATGAGCAGACCCCAAATCCAAAGTGGATAGGCAGGGAAAATAAAGCCTGTAAACAGGAGGACAAATCCAAGGGTTCGGGTTAGCTTATAATGTTTGGCCGCAGTGGTTAGCCCCCTGAAGATGTGTCCCCCGTCTAATTGTCCTGCTGGTAGAAGATTCATAGCCGTTATCATCATCATGACACATCCAGAGAAGAGGAGAGGGTTGAGCTGAGCTGAAGGATTCCTAGTTATGAGAAGAAAAAGTGCAGGAAGCATGGGTAGGGAAATTCCTTTGGCGGGCTGAAGAAGACCTAGGAGCATGCACAACAGGGCCAAGATAAATCCCAACAGCGGTCCCAAAAAGCCCATTTGCATCATGGCTTCTTTGGTTCTTATGGGTTTTTTGACCATAATGACGGACCCAAAAGTTCCCAGGAGAGGTGGAGCCGGAATGAAATAAGGATTGGAGATTTCAATTCCGTTTTTCTTCGCTGCAAGCTTGTGGCCGGCTTCGTGTGCCCCCAAGATAGCGAGGAGAGAGGAAGAGAGGACGAAAGCGTTCATCAAATCTCCAAACAAGCGCATTCCTGCCCAGAGGGTCGTGATCGCAGTGCTCATCAGCAGAAGGATACTCAACCAGATTCCCTCCCTGCGAGGTGGGGGAAACTTAAGGAGCAGAAGTCTCATTCCACCACCCTTTTTCTTAAGAGCCGCTATGTAACCCTTCTTCTCTAGCTCGTCTGAGAGGAGAAGGAAGGCACGTTTTGGCTCCTGACTTTCTACTTCCGCCTCCGCCTCCCTTTCCGTGCCTTTAAAGTCGAAAACTTGGAAGTGCCTGCAGACGATATCTAGGATCTCCTTCACTTCATCAGGAATCTCTTTTCCTGTTACTGCCATGTCTCCGCCACACTGGCATTCTCCTTTGAGTAACTCTCCGAATCCAAGTGAAGACATTCGATATTCATGTCTCCCACAAGCCAGACAGGTAAGCGTAGCCATAGGCAGATTCAACCTTTCCACCTCCTATAGAGCTGATGCGGTATTTTAAAAATGTCTAGTATCTTTCCTACCACGAAGTCAACAATCTCTTGAATACTAGAAGGTCGGTGATAGAAGGCCGGGCATGCAGGAAGGATTATCGCCCCCGCCCGCTGGAGGGAAAGCATGTTTTCCAAATGAATCTGGTTCAGGGGCGTTTCTCGTGGAACGAGAACGAGCTTTCTTCTTTCCTTGAGCGTCACCTCTGCCGCTCTTCTGATGAGATTGTCAGAGATTCCATGCGCGATACAGGCTAGAGTTGCCATGCTGCAGGGTACAATTACCATCCCGTCGGTGGGATAGGAACCACTAGAAATCGGAGCAAACAGGTCATCGTTTGAGTAATAGTGTCTGCATAGGCTAATCAAATCTTCGACTCTCTTTCCAGTCTCTAGCTCGAGAATTTTCTGGGCAGTTTTAGAAATTATGAGCTCAGTTTCTATTCCGCAATCATGAAGAACTTCCAGTGTTCGAACACCGTAAATGATTCCACTCGCACCGGTTATTCCGATGACAATGCGCATATCAAAATTTGTGTGAAAACTTAAGAGCACCAGCATTTTTAGTCGAGAACTCGTATAGAAAATGCGACTACTCCTCATTCACTCTGACTATTTAGAGTTTGAGGCAAAACAACCCACTCCGGCCGCTGAGGAAATAAAGGAAAGAGGCGGCAGATTTGAGGAGTGTTTAGTGGTATTCGTCACAGTTGAGGAAAGAGATGAGATTAACCCAGAGATTGTTGCGGAAAAAGCAGCCACTGAAATCGAGGAAGTGTTAAGGAAAGTGGGAGCACCGAGAGTAGTACTTTATCCATATGCGCACTTGAGCTCTTCACTTGCTTCCCCTTCTGAGGCGGTAAAGATTCTTGAGCTGGTAAAGGAGAAGCTCGTCTCAAGAGGACATGAAGTTGCTAGGTTACCATTTGGTTGGTATAAGTCATTTAAGCTGAGTTGTAAGGGCCATCCACTGAGTGAACTTTCAAGGGAAATAGTCGTAGAGGAGGCAGAAAAACCATCGAAACAGCCGGTTACTTCCGTCCCAAGCGAGTACCTCCTACTGGAGCCAGATGGAAGTGAACATAAAATAGAGTTAGAGAATTTGAACACCGAGCCTCTCAAAAAATATCCTGATTTGAAACAGTTCCTGCTAAGTGAGGAGCTTGGACAGAGAGGTGGAAAAGAGCCAGCTCACATCAAGCTCATGAGGCGCTTGGAGTTGGTGGATTACGAGCCCGCAAGTGATGTTGGGCACTTCAGATTTTATCCCAATGGTCTTTTGGTAAAGGAGCTCCTTCAGGAGTTCGCCACGCAGCTGGCCATTGAGCTGGGAGCCATGAGAGTGGAAACCCCTGTTATGTATAGGGAGAGCGAGCCGGATATAGCCGAGCAAGCTTCTAGGTTCTATCAAAAGGATTACAGAATAAAACTGCCCAATTATTCCTTGCTTCTTCGGTTTGCTGGTGATTTTGGGCTCTTCAAGATGATGAAAGATACAGTTATGAGCTACAAACAGCTACCGGTGAGAATATTCGAGCTCTCTCCATCCTATAGGTTGGAGCAGAGTGGAGAATGTGTAGGCCTAAAGAGATTGAGGGCTTTCACTATGCCAGATCTCCATTGTTTCTGTGCGGGACTGGAGCAAGCTTTAGACGAGTACAAACTTTTGTTCAAAAAATACTTTGAGCTAACAAAAGCCATGCAAATCGATTTCTTGATAGTTTTCCGGGTAACGAGGGAATTTTACAAGGAAAGAAGAGATTTCATCCTAGAACTTCTTCGCTTCGTGCAGAAACCAGCGTTGGTAGAGATTTTGGAGAAGCCCAAACACTACTGGGTAATGAAGCATGAGTTCCAGTTTATAGATTCCGTTGGTGGGAATGCGCAACTAGCGACAGTTCAGCTAGATTTGGAGGATTCGGCGAGGTATGGAATAGGCTACGTTGACAAGGACGGTAAAAAGAAGGGATGTGTAATTCTGCATTCTTCGATGGGTTCCATTGAACGCTGGATTTATGCCTTGCTAGAACAGGCTGTCAAGAACTCCCAAACCGGAAACCCGCCCTCGCTTCCAGTTTGGCTCTCCCCCACTCAAGTTCGGTTTCTCCCAGTTTCCGAGAAGTATGTAGAGCCTTGCTTGAAAAATGCCAAATACCTCACTCAGCATGGTGTAAGGGCCGATGTCGATGACAGGGAGATGACCATTGCAAGAAAAGTAAGGGAAGCTGAGATGGATTGGGTACCATTTATCGTAGTCTTGGGCGAGAAAGAGGAGAAATCCAGAAAGTTAAGCGTGAGAGTAAGAGGGGAGAAGGAAACGAAATCTATGACTTTACGGAAACTCCTGCTGGAGGTAAAGAAGCGCACAGAAGGGAAACCTTTTAGACCCTCCAACCTTCCCCTACTCCTTTCACAGAGGCCCGTTTTTGTCTCGGCTTAATACCAAAATTCTTTAATCTTTTCGCCTAGTTTAAGATGGAGGTTTGGATGCCTCCTCTGGAAGAGGAGGAAGAAGAGGAAGAGGAGAGCGTTCAAATCGAGGACATTAGGCTTGAAGTGGTTGAGTTTCTCCTAAGGAGATATGGGCGCCTAGCTCCCGCTGATATAGCAAAAATACTTGGCTGGAAGACAAAGGAGGTTAGGGAGTTTCTTGTTAGACTCGAGCACTGGGGAAGAGCAGAGAGAATCAAGCTAGGGAGAAAACAGGTTTGGACATACCGAGAGACTCCAACTCTGATGTATTACTAGCCCTAGTTCTTGATGATCCCGGTTAAAATGGTTGACATATCTAAAAAGGAGGAGAGCTACCGGGAGGCAGTGGCTGAGGGAAAGATTCGTTTACGGCCAGAAACGATTAAGGCGATTCGCGAGCGACGAATAGAGAAGGGAGATGTTCTCGCTACAGCCGGACTAGCAGCGTTGAACGCGGTCAAAAAAACTTCCGAACTACTTTTTCATTGTCATCCACTAGAAATAACCTCGGTCGAGCCCCAGTTTAGTCTGGGTGAAGATACAATCACAGTTTTGGTGAAAGTCAAAAGCACCGGAAAGACTGGTGTTGAGATGGAGGCTCTCACAGGTGTAAGCGTAGCACTTCTCACTATATGGGACATGGTAAAGGCGCTAGAAAAGGATGAGAAGGGGCAGTATCCATTTACCTACATTTCAGACATAAGGGTGGTTAGAAAAATAAAAAATGAGTTTTGAGGAACACAGGGCAGCAGCACCCTCTAGACTGAAGATAGCGGTTGTGACGATTAGCGACAAGAGAGCGAAAGGGGAGGGGGAGGATATCTCGGGAAGGATATTGGAAGAGGGTCTAAAGGAAAAAGGCCACACGGTGGAGAGATATCTACTTCCAAACGATAGTCAGAAAATCGAATCACTGATTAGAGACCTGCTGCGTAGCGATGTGGATGCTATTATTACAACTGGTGGAACCGGGATTTCATCTCGGGATGTGACGATCGAAAGCGTGAAACCCATTCTCCAAAAAGAGCTACCAGGGTTTGGGGAAATGCTTCGGTATCTTGGATATCAAAAGGTGGGCACGCCAGCTCTTCTTTCCAGAACATTGGCAGGTTTGGCTGGGGGTAAAATCATCTTCTGTCTGCCCGGCGCTCCATCTGCGGTGGCAGTAGCGCTAGAACTTATCCTGCCGGATTTGCCTCATCTGGTAAAGCATGCGAGGGAGTGAGGCCGAGGGAGGTTTTCCTAGCTACACCAGACTACATGATGCTCTCGAGCAAATTTTCAAGACGCTGAGGAAACTTCCAATCGAGGAAGTCAGATTGGAGGACAGTCTAAACCGTGTTTTAGCGAACGATGTAGTAGCGCCAATTAATGTTCCACCCTTTAATCGGGCGGCAGTGGATGGTTATGCCGTGAGAGCGAAGGACACAGTTGGTTCCTCAGAGCTTCATCCCGTCCGTCTGAGGGTGATTGGCAAGAGCTCTGTGGGAAAACGTTGTCAGATACGTCTAAACGCACATCAGGCGGTGGAGATTTCTACGGGTGCACCACTTCCAAGGGGAGCTGATGCAGTAGTTCCCATCGAGAGATGTAGGAGGGAGGATGAATACGTAAATATACTTGACCCCGTACCAGCATGGAAAAACGTGTCTAGAGAAGGAGAGGATATTAGAAAAGGTGAGATGGTTTTGAGAGCAGGCAAAAGAATAGGTCCCGCCGATATCGGGATACTCGCAGCTTGTGGCTACTCTAGGGTGGGAGTTTCCAGGCGACCAACGATCTTTGTAATTCCTACGGGCGATGAACTAGTGGAGCCCGGAAAATGTCTGCAGGAGGCAAAAATCTATGATAGCAATAGTTACTCGATTTCGGCAGCCATCCTCGAGACCGGGGGAATTCCCGTCCTCTCTGAGCGTGTAGGAGATGAGAGAGAAATCATACGCAAAACTATTAGACAAGGGTTAAAGTACGACATGATTCTTGTACTTGGCGGAAGTTCGGTAGGCAGCCAGGACTTGGTACCCTCCGTTATTGCTGATGAGGGAAAACTGCTGTTTCACGGAGTAGCCATTAGGCCTGGTTCTCCTACTTCCTTCGGACTGGTGAGAGACAAACCAGTATTTTCTTTACCAGGATTCCCTGCTGGATGTTTGATAGCATTTGAACTGTTGGTGCGTCCAGCTCTTCATTTCATGTTGGGTCTTCGGGAATCTAGAATTCGCATCAGAGCAAGGCTTTCGAGGAGGATAGCATCTACTTTGGGAAGAGTGGATGTGGTAAGGGTGAAGTTGGAAGAAAGAGACGGGACATGGGTCGCTCATCCCCTCAGAGTTGCGGGTTCGAGTGTCCTGAGTTCTATTTCTAGAGCTCACGGGTTTATCCTTATTCCAGAGGAAGTGGAGAGATTAGAGAAAGGGACCGAAGTTGAAGTTGTCCTTTACCGCTAGGGTGCTGATTAGGCCAGCTCGCCGCGAAGACCTTGGGGAGGTACTGAGATTAGAATATCAGTGTTTCAAGGATCCTTACCCGATGGATCTCCTCATGCATTTGCGGGAGACAAATCCGTTGAGTTTTCTCGTTGCTGAAATGGGTGGAAAAATTATAGGATATGTGATTGGCACCATACGGTGGGGAAACGTGGGTCATGTGTTGAACATAGGCGTAGATCCGCAGTATAGAAGAAAAGGAGTGGGAACGGCACTAATGGAGAGACTGATGGATTACTTCAAAAAGAGAGGGGTAAAAAAGGTGAGGCTAGAGGCGAGAGAAAGCAATATTGGGGCGAGACAATTTTACTCCTGTTTGGGATTTTCTGAGGTGGGTAGAGTACCGTATTATTACTCCGATGGGGAAACAGCAGTTCTTTTCGAGCGCGAGGTCTAACGCTTGAACAACTCATCTGGTGTAAGCACTTTGATGTTGGAGGGGGGAGGTCTGGAGAGATCTTTCTTCACACAGATGAGGTACTCCACTCCTTTCTGACTGGCACATTCCACTAGTTCATCTGTGGCCACTCCATCTAGGACTACTGCCCAAACTCCCTCAGTTTTTGGTAATTCTTCTTTGATTTCCCTTACCTGCACCTCCTTAATGACCTCAAGTGAAGGTTTGAGCAGTCTGGCCTTTAGCGATCCTCTCAGTTCAGTAGAAATTTCACAGAGTTTTCTGAGGGTTTCCTCAATCTCTTCCCGCACGAACATACTGGCTGGTACTCTATTTCGAAGTGCCCTGTAAATTTCCTTGGCAGTGAGCTCTTCCACGCTTTTTCCCGGAGGTGGTCTTGCGATATAGTCAACTTCAGCAACCTGGAGAAGTTCCTTCAATATCAAATCCCCTCCTCTATCACTGTCAACGAAAACTGTAGTCGTTTTTCGTTTGGTGAGATCGACAATGGCAGGTGGAACACTTGCGCCCTCCGTGGCTATTACATTTTCTATGCCTGCTCTCAGGAGGTTTAGTACATCCGCCCTCCCTTCAACGATAATGATAGAGTCCGATGTGGCAACTTTTGGCCCTGCTGGAAGTCCCGCGTACTCAACGATTTTTGCTTGATGCACCGATTCTCGGAGACTTCTGAAAAGCTCTTGCGTTTCTGGACTTTCAACTTCCCGAAGGAGCTCCTTGGCGCGTTTTACTATTACCTCCCTCTTTGAAACTCTCACGTCTTCGATTCTCTCTACCGTTATCCTCGCCTCGCATGGACCAATTCTGTCAACGGTTTCCAAGGCAGCTGCTAACAGACATGTTTCCATTTTGTCTAGACCCGAGGGTAGGAGAATGGTTCCGGTAGTTTTACCTTGGGAGGAGGAGAGGTTAACCTTGATTCTACCGATTTTTCCCGTTCTCAGGAGTTCCCGCATCTCCAGCTCTTCTCCTAACAGTCCCTCGGTCTGTCCAAAAATGGCTCCAACCACGTCTGATGGTTCCACTACTCCATTGACCTCTAGCTTGGCATGGACTAGATACTTTACAGTACCTCTCTCCAGCTCGTCGTTTCTTGATCTCTCCACCTTATCCTCTCCAAAAGAGTTCTCAACTTTACTAGATTTTCGACCTCTTTAAACCTTTTTCTGAGTTTTTTCAGCTTCTGGTATGGCTCTAGGATGGGCTCTACTCCTAGTTTGAGTAAATGCTCTGAACAGAAGGATGCAAGCTCCTCTCCTCTTTCATCGAAATCTGTCAAGATGAGCACTCTCTCGTATTCCAGACTCTCTAGGAAGCTTAGTGTTCCTCCCCCAGTGGAAAGTTCCAGAATGATTCCTTTCACGCCGAGAGTTCTCAGAGCTTTTGTGTCCCGTTTTCCTTCCACTAGAATGGGTACACCTTCTGCAGCCAAATCTCTGACTTCGCTGAGGGCCTCTTCGGCTTCCTCAATCAATTCTAGGTCTGACTCTCCGGTTCCTCCACCCAGAGTCCTTTCCTCACGCATCCTCGACATATGCCAACATCTTGAAGAAAGCAATTTGGACATGCCATCATGCCACACAGTTTACATTTCTGAAGTTGGGAGGCAGATTTTCCACATAGCTCGCAAGTGCTGAGAAGCTTTCCCATTATCTCTTAAGCATGTCTATAAAAACTAACGATTAATTTTTCCCCCTAGAATCTCAGCAGTTTCCTTTCTTTCCCACGGATAGACAATCCAGCTCTTCACCTTCTTCACGTAAAAATCTGGAATGGTCACGCTCCATGGTTTATAGTGTATGGTCGCGATTTTGATTTCTTTTGCTCCTTTCTCACTCACATGTTTTTTGGCCAACTTTAGAGATTCACCCCTGTCTGCTACATCATCCACAATGAGGACTTTCTTTCCCTTGACGTCCGCGTTTAGTGGATAAAGGAGCACAGGTTCCTTTCTGGTTTTTCCTGGCGACGAGTAGTATTCGATTTGAAGACTGGCGAGTTTTCTAATACCCAGCTCATCGCAGAGGATTCTAGCTACCGGAAATCCACCCCTGCTTATTCCTACTACCAAATCTGGACTAAACCCTCCTCGTTTTATCTTGCGTGCTAGGGAACGACACAGACGATCAACTTCATCCCATGTGAGCCAGAGCAACCTCATCAGTATGGTCTATCCTTTAATCCAAGTTTGTATGCCAACACATTAGCACCCAAGTGAATGCTAGGCGTAACCAGAAGGAGAAAGATGATCATCACGCTGGAGGGTCTGAAGCGGGGATAAGCAAACAAGAGAGCGAAAACCAGAAATCCGAGTTGGTCGAGGAGAAGGGCAGGATCTCCCCTAGACAGTCCCAGTCTGCGCTTGATAAAGCTTCCAAAAAGATCTCCAGTTAGAGCTCCCACGGAGAGAAGTGCGGATAAAAAGAGGTAGGAGGAAGGAGACTTTAGACCAGCCACCGGCTCTCTATCGTTTAGGGCGAGCGGATGTAACAGACAAAGTATCATCCCCACAGCTATTCCGGTGATTACTCCAGCAAGAAATCCACGAATAGTTTTCCCAGGTCCAAAGATGGGACGCCCATCAAAAAACTTCCTTCCTCCATCGATAGGTTTGCCACCACCGAACACCACAGGTGAGGCATTGGCAGCGTAGGCCGGAAGAATGAACCAGAAGGCGAGCAGGAAGGTTTCTAACAGCCCCATTTTCTTTTCCATACCGAAAGATTTTTAAGAGAGAGGCAAAGTAACAAGTTAAAGATGGCAGCAGTTCAAGCAACTCCCATCTTGATCTTGCCGGAAAAAACGGCCAGATATGTGGGCAGAGACGCCCAGCACATGAACATTTTGGCGGCTAAAGTTATCGCCGAAACCGTAAGGACAACGCTAGGTCCGAGAGGCATGGACAAGATGCTGGTTGACAGCATGGGAGATGTTACAATTACTAACGACGGTGCCACTATCCTGAAAGAAATCGATGTAGAACATCCAGCCGCCAAGATGATGGTTGAGATTGCAAAAACTCAGGATAATGAAGTTGGGGATGGTACCACTACTACGGTTGTTCTGGCAGGGGAGCTTTTGAAGAAGGCTGAAGACCTGTTAGATCAGGATATTCATACAACTGTTATTACGGCAGGTTACAGAATGGCGGCCCAAAAGGCAATAGAGGTTCTCAATCAAATTGCCCTCCCGATTTCCAAGGATGAGAGGGGAAAGCTTAAGCTCGTTGCAATGACTTCTCTCAGTGGCAAGGGGATAGAAGAGCAAGAGAGGATTGCTGAGATATGTGTTGATGCCATCCTGCAGGTTGCGGAGGAGAGGGATGGTAAGATTAAGGCGTTGGTTGACAATGTAAAAGTAGAGAAAAGGATTGGTGGGAGTGCACTGGATACTCAACTGGTGAAGGGAATAGTTCTGGATAAGGAAGTGGTGCATCCTGGAATGCCAAAGAGGGTTCAAAATGCAAAAATTGCCCTCCTGAACTGTGCTTTGGAGATTGAACAGACCGAAACTAAGGCCAAGATTAACATTGAAACTCCTGAGCAGATAAAGGCCTTCCTTGATGAGGAGCAGAGGATGTTGCAGGAGATGGTAGAGGCCATCAAGAAGGTGGGGGCAAATGTGGTGATATGTCAAAAAGGTATAGATGATATTGCTCAGCACTTCTTGGCCAAGGCTGGAATCCTCGCCGTTAGAAGAGTGAAGGAATCGGACATGGAAAAACTAGCAAGGGCAACGGGAGGAAAAATAGTGACGAGTATCAAGGAGCTAACACCAGCGGACCTTGGGGAGGCGGACCTTGTAGAGGAGAGAAAGGTCTCAGGAGAGAAAATGACCTTCATCGAGGGCTGCAAGAATCCAAAGTCAGTAACTATACTTGTGAGAGGAGGAGCGGAGCATGTGGTGGATGAGGCAGAGAGAGCTATCCATGATGCTCTTTGCGTTCTCTCCGTAGCTTTGGAAGAGGGCAAAATTTTGGGAGGTGGAGGCGCTCCCGAGCTGGAGGTTGCCAAGGCGGTAAGGGCTCTCGCAGACAGCGTAGGAGGAAAGGAGGCCTTGGCTATCAATGCCTTTGCAGATGCAATGGAGGTTATTCCTCAAACCTTAGTTGAGAACGCAGGACTCGATCCCATTGACATCTTAACACAATTGAGGGCAGAGCATGAGAAGCCCAACTCCCAGTTCATAGGTTTTGATGTGGTGAGTGGAAAGATAGTGGATACTCTCCAAGTTGGGATTATAGAGCCTCTGAAGGTCAAAGTCCAAGCGATAAAGTCTGCTACAGATGTCGCAGAGATGATTTTGCGGATAGATGATGTCATTGCGGCAGGAAAGCTAGAGAAGGAGGAGAAGGAAAAAGAGAAGGAAAAAACACCAACTGAAGAGTAGGGATTGTTCTGAGTTTCAAGCCTGATTTTTATAAGGTTAGGCAGTACACGCGTTTTGAAAAAGCCAGAATTATCGGTGCAAGGGCTCTTCAAATATCCCTAGGTGCACCCGTTCTTGTGGAAGTTCCTCCTGGAATGACGGATCCGATAGACATTGCTCTTTACGAATTTGAGCAAGGAGTTTGTCCAATAACCGTTATCAGACAGAAAGACTAGACCGAAATTCTAGTAAATAAACAATCTTCGAATTGCTGATGGGAGTTCAAATAGGCGAGATAGTTACTGCCAGAGAAATTTCTCTGGAGGAACTTTCCGGAAGAGTGGTTGCAATAGATGCCATGAATATGCTTCATCAGTTTTTGTCCATTATTCGACAGAGGGATGGGGAACCGCTTATGGATTCCAAAGGGAGGATAACCTCTCATCTTTCTGGCTTGTTCTATAGAACAGCAAATTTAGTCGAGATGGGCATTAAACCTGTATATGTCTTTGATGGAAAGCCACCGCCCCTCAAGCATTTGACGTTGGATAAGAGAGCGATGAGCAGAGAGGAAGCGGAGAGAAGGTGGAGGGAGGCTCTAGAGGCAGGTGATTTAGAGGAGGCAAGGAAATTTGCACAAAGAGCGGGGAGAGTCACGGAGGAGATGGTTGAACAAGCGAAGCAGCTGCTTCAATTTATGGGAATTCCTTGGGTTCAAGCTCCCTGTGAGGGAGAGGCACAGGCCGCCCATCTTGTGAAGAGGGGAGATGCCTGGGCCTCGGCTAGCCAAGATTTTGACAGTTTGCTTTTCGGTGCTCCAATGCTTGTTCGGAATTTAGCCCTGACGGGGAAAAGAAAACTGCCTGGTAAGGATGCTTACGTAGAGGTCAAGCCGGAACAGATTGAGTTAAGAAATGTTCTTGAAACACTACATATAACACATGAGCAACTGGTTGACATAGGAGTCTTAGTCGGAACGGACTTTAATGCGGGAATTAAGGGTATAGGTCCCAAGCGAGCCTTGGAGTTGGTTAGGAAATATGGCTCACTTGAAAAAATTGTAGAGGCGAAACTGTTTGAATTCGATGTCGATCCGCTTGAGGTTAAGAAGATTTTCCTTAGGCATGAGGTAACTGATGACTACGAAATTCGCTGGAGGGAACCAAATCCAGAAAAAATCAAGGAATTTCTCTGCGAAGAGTTTGACTTTTCAGAAGATAGGGTTCAGTCCGGAATAGAAAAGCTCACGAAGGGTAAAATGAGGGTGGGGCAGGTTTCACTTGAGCGCTGGTTTGGTTAAGGCTTCCATCCGTATTTTCCTATAAGGGGAACAAAGGAGCATCCACCCATCTCTTCGATTTTAAGCCTTCCGTTTTCTTGTTTTTCTCCCACCACCCATGTTTGAAAGAGGTAGTTGCTTCCGACCGGTGCTCCGATTCTTCCGCCTATCGAGAGCTGTTCTATCAGAGGCTTTGGGATTTCGGGGGCACAAGCTGTTAGGAGGATTCTATCCCACTCAACACCAGGGTAACCTAGCGACCCATCTCCGACTTTTACCTCCACCCATTCGTAGCCAGTCCTCCGTAAGTTTTCTTTTCCGAACTTGGCAAGTTCAGGAATTCTTTCTATACTCACCACTCTTCCTTCTCTCCCCGTCAGTTCCGCCAACAGGGCAGCGTTATAACCTGAGCCAGTTCCGATTTCAAGAACTTTCTGTCCGCGTTTCACTTGTAGTGACTCGAGCATGATTGCAATCATGCTTGGTGCCGAAATGGTTTGCCCGTAACCTATTGGAAGCGGCGTGTCTTCGTAGGCACTTGCTCTCAGTTTTTCTGGGACAAATTCTTCTCTGGGAACCTTTCTGAAGGCTTCAATGATTTCAGGGCTGCGTAAGTAACCCCAGGAGATTAAAGAGTTGATCAATCTCTCCCGTTCCTCCTTCACATGGAATATTAGCATCAGGGCAAAAATCACTAGTTGTTTTCTGCAGAAAGGACAAAAACAGCTCTTGCAAAATCTTCACTATCGCGAAGAGAGGGAACTTCTATTTGCTTCACACCATGTATCATGCTTTCAACTGGTACCCGGGGATGAGTGTGACCACAGATTACAAGGGTCACGCTTTCCGGTGATAGCACTTCCCACCATCCACGGTAAAGTCCAGGCTGGTTCTCCTGCGAGGGATGATGAAGGAAAAGAATTAGGTTTTTCTGGTTTTCTAAGTGATGAAGCCAGCAGATTTGTTCTTTTTCTAATCCAGATCCCCTCGTTGAGTCTAGCGGTTTCCAGTCTTTACCTGAGTTGATTCCTAGCAGGTAGTATTTCCCAAGCTGAAAGCCATAGACATCGAAGGAATTGAAGTCCCTGTAAAATGGAGCCAACCATTTTCTTCCCTGTATTGCGAAGAGTCGACTGTAGTAATCGTGGTTGCCCGCCACAAGACAGACAGGAAGCCTTGAAGATGTCAGCACCTCGTAGAGTTTCTTCCAGCTCGACCAAGAAGAGTACTCTACCAAATCTCCCGTTATGAGGACGAGATGCGGCCGAATGCTTTCTCTTATGTAGCACAGGACTTGAAACAATTTTTGAGCATGCTCTGGTTTACCGATTCTCACACCGTTTTTGATCCTGCCGATTCCTTTCTCGCTCAGGCTCTCGAGCAGGCTTTTAAGAGGGCCCGGTAGGCGTTGAAGCTTTTGGGAGCTAACGAGCGGACTGGGAGTTATCTCAAAAGTCGTTATTCTCCAGTTTTCTTCGTCCAAATGAGTGTCGGAAATTGCGGCAATGCGTGGAACGGAGGGCATGCTTAGTATGACGACCGAGTTCCTCCCCTTCTTCTTACCGATTTTCACATTGTCGGCTTCTACAGAAAGATCATGTAATCCCTCAGTCATGTTCTCTGGAAGTTGAACATTGATTTTCCAGATTCCGGCGTTTTCAGAAGTCTGCAGTATCATCAGCTGGATATTATCCACGTATACCTTCCAAGTCGATGGTTTCCAGCGACAAAGAACCCAAACATCAAAAGTGGAGGTAGGTTCAACAAAAGCAGGAAAACCTATGCTCGGCCAAATCAGGAGGTTATCCCACCCCTCTTGAAATACGGCCAATCCCAGTGGCAATTCGCGGAATTCCCATTTCGTTCTTTCTGTTCCGCTCGTTAGGAAAGGCCACAAGAAAAGTATCGAGAATCCAATGAGACACAGGTACCACCCGGCTACAGATAGTTTCCTCAAATCCTAGGGGAGGAGAATGGGAATTCCCGCCTTGATAGGATATTTTTTACGGCAGTTCAAACAGACAAGCTGCTCTTTTTCTAGCTTCAGTTCTCTTTTGCAACGTGGACAGGCCAAAATTTCGAGGAGTCGTTGGTCAACCTTCATGTTTGGTATAGATTGTCCTAATGGGGAATGGGATTTCTATACCCTCCTCTTTGTACCTCTTGTGGAGTTCTTTTATGAACTCGTGAACAAGCAGGAATTTTTGAGTGGGCTCCCTCACCCTCATCACAACATCCAAGTAGATGCTGTAATCTCCAAAGGACTGATATCTAATGAAGGGCCTAAAGTTTATTTCCCCCACCACCTTTTTCATAACTTGTTCTGCCACTTCTGTAGTGACTCTTTCAACTTTTTCTAGGTCACTTTCATACGCTACACCTACCCTAACGATACAGGCACTTTCGGGGTTGGGGAGGTAATAGTTGACAACGATGGAATTCACGATTTTAGAATTAGGTACAACAACGATGTTTCCGGGAAGTTCTCTTATCCTGGTACTTCTCCACCCTATTTTTTCAACATAACCTTCCTGTCCGTTCTCTAGTCGTATGTAATCTCCCTCTCTTATGGGCCGATCCGTGGCGAGGTAGAGTCCTGCGAAAAAGTTGCTTATAGTTTCTTGAAGAGCCAAGCCTACCACCACCGCCCCAATCCCCAATCCGGCCAGAATTGCAGTTAAATTAATGTTGAAAAGATCGAGAACAAGAACGACAACACTAACCCCGACCAATAGCTCGACAATGGCCGAGAAGGCAGACATGAAGTTTTTCATTGAGGGTTTGGTGACTTCGTAGTAGGTGCGGAAGGCTTCCGAAATCGAGAGACATATGTAAGCTCCTATGCCAATCCCGGCCAATTTGATAATAATTGAGATGGGAGCAAGCAGCTCTGACGGAACGATTTCGCGTAAGAATACGTAGACAGCCCCCAAAAAGAGTGCCAACAGAATGGGATTTCTGAGTTTGAGGAGCAACTGTCCTAGCAGGGTTTGTGGTTTTCTAGAGAGGTAAAAATTCACGAACCTGGTAAATACAAGCATAGCAAAAATGTAGCAGAGCAACTGAAGGAGGATGGTTAACATTTCACCATCTCCTCCGCTTTTTTCAGAACTTCGTCAATTTTGGTAATTTCTAGGCCACCACCCTGCCCGAGTTCAGCTTTTCCACCACCTTCCCCTCCGGCTAGTTTGGAGAGTTCTGATGCAATTCTGCCGCAATGTATTCCTCGCTGCAAAGCCTCTTGCCCCGCCATAACCACCAACTTTCCCTCCTCCTCTCCAATTAACACCACCACCAACCTTGATTCGCGCTTGGTTAAAAGTTCGCCAATTTTTATGAGTTCAGCACTGGTGAGCTTCAGTTTTTCGGCAATCAATAGAATTCCATCTTTCTCTCGAATTCTTGCCATCAAGGGTTTCTCAAGCACTTGAGCAAGTCTCTCTCTCGATTTTTCAAGCTCCTTTACGGCATTTTTCCACTGTTCAAAAAGCCGAAGGGTAGCTTCAGGCAATTTCTCGGGTGTAGATCTCAAGAGCTCTGAGGCTTCGCTCATCTTCTTGTGCCAGTCTTGCATTAGCCTAACTGCGGCCTGTCCGGCACAGAACTCCAATCTCTCCACTCCGTCCTGAATCCGTTCCGTCCTGGCTATTACGATAGGTCCTACCTCACCCGTCCGGGAACAGTGCGTGCCAGCGCAGGCTTGGGTGTTCCAGCCTTCTATTTCAACTATCCGGATTTTGGCACCTGGGACCACTCCCCCCTGGTAAAGCACGAAACCATATTTTGACTCTGCCTCATTCCTGTCCATCCAGCGATAGTTTACGGGAAGGTCTTGCATGACGATTTGATTGGCAAGTTCCTCTATCTTTTTCAGCTCTTCTTCTGAAATTCTTTGGTAGTGTGTGATATCTAGTCTAGATCTCTCTGTTCCTTTCTGTGCGCCATGTTGCCAAACGTGCGAACCTAGCACTCTTTTGGCAGCTTCTAGTATGATGTGAGTTGCGGTATGATGGCGCATTAGGGAAATTCTCCTCTCCCAGTCCAAGATTCCCTTAAGCCGGTCACCCTTTTGGAAGGGATTGGGTTCAACTCTGTGCACTATAACGTCTCCGTATTTCTGAACGTCTGTGACCCTCCCTTTTCCCTTTTCCCCCACAAGTTCACCTAAATCGCAAGGCTGTCCTCCACCTTCAGGGTAGAAAGCGGTTTGATTCAGAATAACCAAGTTTCCAGAACTTTCTATGACTTCTGCTTCGAATTCCCTCAAATAGGGATTCTCATAATAAAGCGGAATGGTAGCGGGAAGATTCAAGGATATTTCAAGCTCTTTGCCTTTCTCTTTTTTCGGTGCGGATGAATGCAGTTTGGCGGCCTGAATGTAGAAATCCTCAGGTATGTCTATTGAGACCCCTAGTTTGGCACAAATCTCCTTAGCGATTTCAGGAGGAATTCCCTGTGAATCGTAAAGCTGTAAAAGCTGTTGAGAAATATCTACCTTTCTTTCCACCATCCTCTGGATGATTTTTTCTCCTCTAGCCAACGTTTCGGCGTATCTTCTTGCTTCCAGTTCGCAAACGCGAAGGATATAGTCTCTCTCCTTCCAAAGTTCTGGAAAGTGAGATCTCAAAATCTCGAGTTCTTTTTTCATGAGTTCCACAAAATCTTCCTCTAGACCTAATTCCCTCAGCAGTCTTATGGTTCTCCTGAGGACGAGCCTCGCCAGATATCCTTCGGCCACGTTACTGGGAGTTATGCCATCTCCAAACATAAAGGCTAGGCATCTGAAGTGATCGGCTATGGCATAGATTGACTCAAGGGGTCTTAGGAGTGAATCCAGCTCTGCGAGCGTTAGCCCAGTTTCTTCTGCGACTTTTTGTCTGAGCCAACGCAGTCCTCTACCTGCTTCTACGTCCATGAGTCCGGCAAGTTTTGAATTGATTTCTAGGATTTCTTTTGGTGGACGCGGTGTCTTAGACCTGCGGATGAGTTCGTCTATCATGGACCCAAAGATGGAATCGTAAGAAGTAGGATCACCTCGTGAAAGCCAAGTCAGACGCTCCATTCCGTATCCCGTGTCTACGATGTTGAGCGGAATTGGGGAGAGCTTTCCATTGTTCACCGCATATCTCATGAAGACAAGCGTTGCTACCTCCAGTCCTCTTACATTGACCTCGAAGTCTTCGCCAGCATTACCCCCTCCCTCCCACATGCCCTCGATGTAGGTTATCTCCTCCGGGGGGATGCCAAGACGCTCGGTTAAAAATTCATGGCAATATTCTACGGTTTCATGATTCCAGTAGATTGTCTTTTCTTTTGTATTGAAGGCATGATGGCCTCCCATGAAAAAGAGAGTAAAGTGCTTTCCAGACCTTCCGACATTGTCTATGTCTTTCAGCCTGATGCTTGGTTGACTGACTACTAATGGATTGGCGGGTGGAGGCACCAATCCACTCGTGACCCAAGGCTGGAAGTCCGCAATGGAGGCAATGGTGAGATAGATGTCGTCCCTCCAGCGGGCGACCACAGGATAGCGCTTAATGATGGTATGTCCTTTTTCTTCAAAGAATCTAAGAAATTCTTGCTCCATTTCGTGAAGCTCATAGGCTCTTCTCGTGGGTGGATTCCCCAAAAAGGTGTACTTATCACAGGGAGCGTCACCGCAGGTTACACGATTGGCATCTAAAGTCCAAAAGAATCGGCCACAGGAGCTGCATTTCTTTCGTTTGAAGCCAAGCTGCCCAAACATCCTGACTTGATAGATATTCATCACCGTTTTGGAGAAGTGCCTTATTTGGATGTTGGGATTTGGGGAAGATTTGGTGCTGAGAGCAGTTCTACTTTGGTGGGTTCATCTTTCGCCTTATCTCGAGTGAGTCGGTACAAGTAACCACCGGCAGCAGACTCAAGTGCTTCTTCATGTGTGATGAGAAGAACCTGCTTTATCTCATCAGGGAGACGTTCCCTGAGCATTTCGGCAATTTCGGCAATCACATTTCTGTCCAGATTGTGGGTAGGTTCATCGAGAACTAGCCAACCCAGCTTGGGTGCGAGCACGAGACCGAAAGCCATCCGCATGGCCAGACATGCTGCAGCTCTTTCCCCTCCGCTGACATGTCCTTCTATGTTTGTCCACCTTCCGCTCCTGTCTCTAAGCCCAAAAATATACTCTCCATCCTGAACTCGGAGAGCCAAACTTGTGAAATCACCGTAGGGATAAAGCTTCGTCCACAGTCTGTCCATTAAGTCGTTTACCATTTCCACAAACTCCTCCCTCAGCACAGCCTGCGTTCGGACCAAGACTTGCTGCACCTTTGAAAAGTATTCGGAGACTTGACGTTGATTTTTGACTTCTGCTTCTAGTTTTCTCATTTCTTTCCTTCTTCCCTCCAACTCTGCCGCCTGTTCTCTCTGTCTCCTGAGAAGTTCCTGCAAGTTTGCGAGTTCGATTTCCAGTTGTCCCTTCTTTACAGTCAGCTCCTTCGTTTCTCTTTCCAACTCTTTCATTTTCTGCTCGTCAAAATTCTTTCTCTTCTCTATGTATGATCGGTTCAGGACAAGCTCCCTCGCCTGTAACTTGGTTATGTCGTTCTCCAAGTTTTTGAGCCTCTCTAACAGTTGTAGCCGCTGTTGAGCTACCTGAACCTGAGCTCTTATTTCTTCCTCCTTTTGTTTGAGAGCTTCCACTTCGCCGTGAAGTAGCTCTAGTTCCTCGTTACCCTTTTCTACAAGTTCCTTCAGTTCGGTTATTTTTTGCAGACATTTTTGATGCTCGTTTTTTAGGTCTTCCATCCTCCGGCTCTCGATTTCTAACCTTTGTACTTCCTTCCAGAGAGATTCCTTAGCTTTTCTTTCCCCTTCTTTTCTCCTGTATTCCTGGTCAAGTTCTTTTAGTTTGAGCTGCAGTTCTTGCAATTTTTTGGTTTTTTCAGAGATAAGCGCGGTTTTTCTGCTTTCATCAAGGGGGGTCTCACAAATAGGACACCGGGCGGAGGCTCTTCTCAGTTCGTCCAAGCTCTTGAGTAATTCAGCTATTGCAACTTGAGTTTCTGCTTTTTGACTCAATATAACTTGCTCATTTGTTTGAAGCTGTTCCAACTCCCTCTCAAGTAATGCCGGGTTTACTTGTTGAAGCTTTTTGGAAATTTCTGAAACTCGATTTATTTCTTCCAAGAGCTGGCCGATCTTCTTCTCGTGTATATCAATTTGTGCTCGCCTTGTTTCTTGCTCTCTCCACTTTTGTCTGTAGAGATCTTCCTTGGAAAGTCGCTCTATTCTCGTCTTCTCGAACTCTTGGGTAAGAGATAGTACTTTTTCACGTAACTGCTCGAGGGAAAGCGTGACAAGGGTTCCTAGTTCTAGTCTTAAGGAGGCCGCCTGCGATTGTAGTGCCTGAATCGAACCTCTAATCGTCGCCAGTTCTCTCTCCACTCTATCTAGCTCCTCTTTGGTTCTTTGTAGGGCATGAAGCTCCTCCTCCTTCTTCGTTAGCTCTTTGTCCACTCTCTCTTTTTCCCTGCTTGTTAGCAGAAGTTTCTCTTCAAGGTTTCTGATTTCTATGGCCAAGTTGGCTAATTTTTCTTCTACTCCCTCCTTTTTCATGGTTGATAAGAGTTCTTCACCTTTCTGGGCCAGAGCGGAGAATTTTCTCGCCAAAGAACCCGCTTTTGTTCGAGCCTCCTCTAATTTGTCAATTCCTAGCAGTTCATCAATTTTCTTCTTTCGTTCTCGCTCCGTTAACAGGAGGTCCAGTTGGTCCTGTTCAGAATATACTGCCCTTACGTAGAGATCGTAGTCAACTCCAAGTAGCCCTTCGATATAGGAGGTAACTTTCTCCGGTCCTTCCTCCACGAGTATTCCCCCTTCTCTGAGTTCAGCCCGACTGGGGAAACCACGCCTGATTTCTCTTTTAACGGTGAATTCTCTTCCATCAGGTGCGAGAAAGGAAACTTCAACCCTGGCCATTTCAGCTGGATGAGGTTTATTGGTGATTAAGTCCTCCTGTCTAATCAAACGTTTTTTTAGCGCGGGAGTAGTTCCAAACAAGGCAAAGGAGATGGCCTCTAAAATACTACTCTTTCCTCCTCCATTGGGTCCCATCAGAAGGTTGGTTCCTTCCCCAAATCTCAGCTCGGTGTATTTGTGTGATTTCCAATTTTCAACCTTGACGGAAAGAATCAATCTTCCACCTCCAATTTGACTTTTTCTGAGATGATTTTCTCCACTCTTTTTTCGATTACTTCCTCTTTTTCTTCGGTCAATAAATGATAGAGTTCGTGAATGGGGAATAAGGGTTCTTTGACGACCTCTGACAGGTATTCCTCTATGAGGCGAAGAGTCTTGTCGCGCAAGGACATAGGTTGCTCACGGAGTTTTCTCACCAGCTCGGCTTTCTCTGCAGCTATACCGGAAAGAAGTCTCGTGCGATCTATCTCCAAGATTGCCCTGTTTGCAAATTCCTCCACGATTCTCTGAGGATCGAAATCACTACCCATAACTCCTTTGGCGAGGGTCCCGTTCAACCTAAGCTTGATCAAGGGAGGCTTGGGGTTCTTTCTTGGTCTTCTCAAAATTTCCTCTATCTTCTCCCTGACATGTTTTTCGAGTTCGGCGAGCTCTACTTCCCTAAAGTTCAGCTCCTCAAAAAAGAAATCTCGTGGAGTCTCCAGCTCCACGAATTCGTATCTTACTATGCCTTCCGATATATCCACAAGATAAAAGCCCTTTACCTTCTCCGCTTCCAAAAGCTGCGTACGTTCGGTAGACCCTGGAAAGAGGAGAGGAACTTCTCTAACCCTTGTTTCACCTCTACAGTGAACATGTCCGCAAACATAAAGGTCGAAGCCCTCAGGAAGATCTCCCAACTGGATTCTAGCCTGTTCACGATCCTCGAAAACGAAGCTTCCGAGAGACTGATGAAGAAGGAGGATGTTTACCGTTCCTTTGATAGGAGTGGGGTTCCACTGCTTCAGTGCCTCGGCTGCATATCTTTCAGGAACATAGCTCATACCGTGGATGGCGACTTTTACGCTGGATGTTTCGAAAATGATGTTTTCAAAATTTAGGTAAATCAGGGCCCCCGCTTTTTCTAGAGCTTCTAAAGCATTAGTCTGCCCTCTAGATCGCCACTCATGATTTCCATGCAGGGCAACGATGGGCACACCTCGTAGTGCTTGTGGTTCTGGTTTCTTCCCTCCTACCCATCTGAAGGTTGACTCGTATTCTAATCTTAGGTTGAGGATTTCCAGAGTTCGGGTTAAAACCTCTAACGATGGAACCGGTTTTTCGAAGATATCTCCACAGACTAGGATTAATTGGGCTCCTTTATCTAGGGCCTTTTTAAAGGCTTCTCTTGCCTGTTCGAAGGCATCCTCAAAGCGCGGTGTGCCCCATTTGAAACCCAAATGGGTATCGGAAATGAGAGCGATCCTCATGGCTATTTTTCTCTCTTCCTCGTTTTAAAATTCCAAAGCCAAGTCGTTAAATTTATGATGTCCGAGCCTTGGGTTGAGAAATATCGTCCGAAGACGCTGAAGGAAGTAGTTGGCCAGCAGACGGCAGTTTCCCAATTGCTAGAGTGGGCCAAAAAATGGGAGAAGGGGGAACGTCCTCCGCCTCTTCTGTTGTATGGTCCTCCTGGCAGTGGAAAGACTTCCGCTGCCTTAGCCTTGGCTAAAGACATGGGTTGGGATTGTCTAGAGTTAAACGCAAGCGATGAGAGAACCTACGAGGCCATAAGGAAATTCTTAGAAGGAGCTAGTATGGGATCTCTTTTGACAGGGGGTAGAAAGCTCCTTCTCCTAGATGAAGTTGACAACGTTTATGAACGTGGCGGATACAAGGCAGTTACAGAACTCATCCAGCGGTCGTTCAATCCGGTCATCTTGACGGCCAATTCGAAACAGGATGTTCCAGAAGGAATCAGAAAGATGTGCCAGGAAGTATGCTTCGAAAGTGTACGCGTGCCAACTATCGTTAGGGTTCTCGCACATATATGTTCTGCAGAGGGTGTGAAGGTACCACCGGAAATCTTGAAGGAAATAGCCGAAAGTTCTAACGGCGATCTTCGAGCAGCAATTAACGACCTGCAGGTAACGTGTGCTGGAGTAAAAGCAGTTTCAGAGAAATTTGTTTCGAATCGAATCAGGGAAATCAACATTTTTCAAGTTCTTGGAGCGCTTATGAAGGCCAGAACGGTGGCTGAGGCTAGGAGTGTCTTATTCTTGCTTGACATGCCGCCAGACGATGTTCTCGGGTGGATAAGTGAGAATATTCCACTCATGCTGAAGGATCCAGAAGATCTTGAAAGAGTATACCGGATGCTAGCGGAGGCGGACCTATTCCGAGCGAGGGTTGCCAGAAGACAGGTCTACCGGTTGGAAAAATACATGTGCGATTTGATGACAGCGGGAGTGGCGATGAGCAGAAGGGGGGAAATTTCCTTTGTTAGACCTCGCTTTCCTACTTCTGGTGTTCTCTTTGCTAGGACTAGGGAGATGAGGGCGCTGAGGGACAGCATTGCGGAAAAAGTGGCCAGACATTGTCATGTCTTCGCCCCTACTGCGCTCAGGGTTTTCCTTCCTTATCTTCCCTTCATTCTGCGTCGAAGTCCTGAGATTGCGGAGGTCCTCCAGTTGAGTGAGGAGGAAAAGGAGTTCCTCGGGTTTTCATGAAAATAGTAAAAAGGCTAGAGCTGGGAAAGCTCGTGACCCCTCTCCCCAACGAGAGAATTCCCGTTCATAACTGGTTTCTTCCGAAAGAGGGGTTCTCTCGCGACTTTGTGGCCATGCTCATCAACACCTTCTGGCTATACAAGGGAGATTTAGTTTTGGACCCCTTCGTGGGAGGGGGTACGACTTGTCTGACGTGTAAAGAGTTCGGGATAGACAGCTTGGGTTTGGATGTTCACCCTTTGATGCTTTTTGTTTCTAAGGTGAAGACTCAGGACTATTGTTTGGAGGAATTGAAAGCAACGGCGGAAGAAATATTGTCAGAACCCATCCAATCTCAAGAAGAGC
>Ga0209225_1000303_pt1 | contig 58982 bp, 57 predicted proteins | sample WasSprMetagenome_FD_184732 | JGI IMG/M metagenome (GOLD analysis project Ga0209225, IMG submission 184732) | Sulfidic aquatic microbial communities from Washburn Spring, Yellowstone National Park, USA - WS (SPAdes) (version 3) | ecosystem: Environmental > Aquatic > Thermal springs > Hot (42-90C)... | reverse complement strand
CTTCTCAACCCTACAAGATTGCTTTTCCTCTCTATATGCGCGACGATCATAAAGACCACCGAGATAAGCGGAGTGACTAGGAATATTAGAAGAGCCACTACTGAGGTGGAAATGCCCGGGGTTCCAGCAGCTTTCATAGGCTCCATTATGGATGTTGTTGAGAAAACTATGAAGAGTATGTAGGAACATAGGGTTACAATAAGCATCACAGCGTAAGCTTCCACAAGGGTTCCAAGCCTTTCAATAGAGCGGATTGCATCAGCACTTTGAACTTCAAATATTGAGCGCAATTTGCTTTTTAAATAGCTTACAATGTTTCCGCCGCTTCTAACTGCCGAAACGTAGCCGAGGAGAAATTCGCGGTAGTTTTTTGATTTTGTCTTTTCGGCGCGTTTCTGCATGACTGTTAGCGAGTCATACCCTAAAACTTCCACTTGTCTGACAACTTCTTTTGCCTCTTTCTGGAATTTTGGCAGATGGTCTATGCTGCATAGTTTTTTCCAGCTTTCGTAAAGGGTTACTTCGCTTGCAGCTAATATTGTGAAGAGCAAAGCGGCAAAGGGAAGTTCGCGGTTTATTTCGCTTTTATCCTCTTCAACGAAGCGGCTTAGCATCTGCCTGAAAATTTTCGGTCCTTTAAAGGGCATCTGCACTTTTTCACCACCCGCTTTTCTCTAGAAACTCTTTTTGGAAAAGCTCTGGGTTGTTGTAGTATTTGCTTAGAACTTTGTTTACGCTTTTGTAGTCTCGGATGTTGTGTTCCACCATGTGGGCTAATAGTCTTTTGCGGTATTCCAGTTCGTCTATGAGTCTTTCAACGGGTATGTCGAGGCTTGAAGCCATTTTATTTAAAAGGTAGCTTTCGGAAAGGTTTTCCTTGAACATGTCTGTGGATGGGTTCCAGCTGAAAACTTCTTGGAAACTGTTGTAGTCTTTTATCTCTGCAACGCTTATGAATTTTCTACTTGAAAGCTTCCTTCCAGATTCTAGAAAAACTGGAGTTCTGACATGTTTAACCGTTATTACGCAGTTCATCAGCGGAATTATTGATGTTGGGATATTCATGGGTGGCTGTGTGAGCCTTTTTATAGCCGTGTCCACGTCTTCAGCGTGCAACGTGCATAAGCCTCCGTGCCCTGTTGCTAATGCTTGGAAAAGAACGTAGGCTTCTTCGCCGCGGACTTCGCCTACAATTATTAGGTCTGGGCGGTGGCGCACTGCCGACTTGATTAGGTCGTAGAGGGTGATTTCTCCTTCGCTTTCAGTTCCAAATCCTGAACGGGCAATTGTGGATGTCCAGTTTTCATGGGGCAAGTTTATTTCTGCAACTTCTTCAACGGATATTATTTTGTAGCTGGGTTTTGTGAGGCATGCAATGGCGTTTAGGGCTGTTGTTTTTCCCGCGCCCGTGGCTCCTATAATCATTACTGACATCTTGTTTTCCATCAAAAGCCAAAGATAGGCGGCTATGCTTTCGTTTATGGTTTCATTTTCTATGAGGTCTATTATTGTGAAGGGGTCTTTGCGGAACTTTCTTATGGTGAAGGCTGTTCCATAGGGGGTTGTCTCTTTTCCGAAGGAGACTGCCAAACGGTGTTTTTCTGGGAGGGTTACGTCGACTATTGGGAAGGCTATGCTCACGTGTTTTCCAGATTTGTGAACTAGGCGCATGACGAAGTCTTCAAGTTCCTGTTCGTCTTTGAAAATTATGTTGGTTTTAATGTTTTCATATTTTCTATGCCACAGGTAAATGGGCTTGTTTACTCCGCTGCATCCGATGTCCTCAACATATTCGTCGTACATTAAGGGGTCTATTTTTCCATAGCCAACTATGTCTCTTTCCAAGTAGTATAGGATTTTCCGTACTCCTACGGGAGATATTCCAATAAGCTGTTTCTGATGTTTTGCGAGGATGGCTGGCATTTGTCTTCTAAAGGACTCTGCAAGGGTTTCTTCGCCTTCAGGGGCTTGCAGTTCAAATTCCAAGATGTTTTTTAGCCTGAAAAATCCCTCTCTTTCTTCTTTTGTCAAGTGAAGTTCGTCGAGGACGTATAGGTATTCCATGGTTTCTTCGTTCTGTATTATTGCAGCATAAGAGAAAGGTGCTTTAAGCGGGTAATACTCCAATTCCACAAAGCCTTCGGGGACGCTCCACTTTTGAAATTCTATGAAACCTGCTAACTCCGCTTCTTCTCTCATTAAATCTTTATAGTCTGTCTGTGAAGTGTCGCTTTTCTTGAGTTTTAGGCTGAACTTCAAATTTTAGCCTCCATTTAAGGTTGAGCTTGAAAGCTGAAGATGCGGAATGTTTGAAGTTAAGAGGCATACGAGGCGGATTGCGCCGTAACCGCCAATATAATATCCTGAGGCTGAAGCCTTGCCTGGAAGATAGACGCGCATTTCTGTCGCTTCGGTTGGTAAATTTCCTAAACCGCCTTCAAGCCAAGCCTTAGAAGAATCGTTTCGAAGTCTAAGCCAGTATTGCGTATCGCCTATAGTTGATGGCGCTTGGATAAAGGTTTCAGCAGTTGAATTTGTTGTCGCGGCTAGGGTTAGGAGTTCTGTGGCTTTTGCCGCCACATAGTCCATTAGGTTTTTTAGTCTTTGGGTTTCTGCTGAAAGCCTTATGACGCCAGCGTAATCCATGAAGGAGACTAATAGAATGCTGCTTACGGCTATTATGGCGAAGAAAGTGTAAAGGTGGCCGGGCGTTATGGCTGGCATTTAGGCGTTCACCTTTTGAATTTTAACGTTGCAGACGAGGATTTCCAAGTTTACAAAGGCGCCTTCCTCGCTGCTTGTTATTGGAAGCCAAACTGTGTTTTGGGCTTTGTCTAAAACAGCCTTTAAGGCTAGAGAGGAGACTGGACTGTTAAACTCGTAAAGCTGCGATGTGGATGTGACGTTTAGGGCTGAAACTTTAAGGTAGAAGCTTCCGCTGAGCGCCAGCGTCTGTGAAGAGTCTAGGCTTATAATGTATATGCGAATTAGGTTTAGGGGCTTTCCGTTGCTTGTGCCAGTTGTTAAGGCTGTTGCCATGGGCCGATAAGATAGGACTAATTGTTGCGTAGTTTCGCCTCTTGCATAGTAAAGCTGTGTCATGGTGTTGGCGCTTTGGTTTATTATGGCTCTGCCGTCGCCTCTGATGAATATGCCTTCCTGGCTTTCCGCAGAAGCCTCAAGCTCGTAGAAAACTTTCCCAACGGAACTGTTGAACACTATGCTGGAAAAGGTTTGTCCGTCGGTTAAGTTGATTGCAAGGCTTTTGGCTGCTTTTTCTGTTTTGAAGGTTCCTCCGCAGTCTTCCATGTAAACGGTTTTTGAGGCGCCGAAACTCCAAGCAACAGAGTGCACAGCCTCGTCCAAAAACTGCATGTTCTGCTTAGCCACAGAAGCTTTAAGCAGGGCTCCCCGCGCACTTATCTTTACAACAGCAAAGCCATACGTGACTGAGATTATGGCTATGAGCGAAGCAAAAAGTATAAGATAAGTGACGGGTATAGCCAAAGCCTTCTTTGAACTTACAAGTTTCTTTAACCTTTTTGTTAGCAACCTTTAACAGTCTCCTCTCTTTGGGCTAGCCGCTGAAAACTTTGGAGTTTATAATAAGATAAGATAGTGTGTGTAGAACAAAACTACACATAATAGATAAAAATGCAGAATCAATATCGAAAATTCCTAGCGCCTAGAGATTCTGTCTAAAAAGAAAAAGAGAAAAGGGAGTTTGTTATTTCTAAGATATGTAGGCTTCGACGTTTGCTTCCTTGTGATATTGGGCGTTGGCAGTGAAGACCACTACGCCTACAGTTACACCGATGTCGCTGGTTGATAGATGGTTTAAGTCAAATAGGTAGACGACCATGCGTGTCCCAGAAGGCAACACCAAAGATTGGCCCTGCGTAAGTTCTTCATAGTAATCTGGGTTTAAATCACTTGAAGCGCCAGCATATTCAGGGTCTTGCATTGCGGTAGTAACGTTATACCATATGTTTGTAACCTTTACTCCTCTTATTGTAATTTTGTCGATAACTGCGTCGCGTCCGCCAGTATTAGTTATTACGAAGGCAGCTGAGGCTGTTCCTGAACTATCGCACCATACATGCAGGTTTGTTATCTGTAGACTTTCCTCTTGCACTCTTGTGGTTGTCACGTTTATCGCATAGAAAGTCACAACGGTCGCTAGCAACACTGAAACCACTAGAATAATCAGCGTTGTCACCACTGTGCTTAACGCTTTCCTACTCTTCAACAGTTTCATTTTATTTTCGCTCCGTGCACAAAAATCAGCCATGTTTAAATATGATAGTTTGTGCGTAGAACAAAGCTACACATAACCGTACATGTGTACAACAGAAGCTGCAGAAAGCAAGTTTAAACATGTTTAAAGAATCCATAGGAAACTTTTATTTAGAAAGGGCAACCTCACCGAAACTCTAAGGTGTGGAAGGGAAATAAAATGAAAGCTTTAAACGTTGCAATGATAGGAATCTGCGCAGCCTTATACACCATTGTTGGTTATTTAACCAATTTAGGCATTGTAAGCCCCGTGGTTGGCGTCGTCCGATTCTGGCCTGCAGTCATTGTCCCAGCGGTTTTTGCAGCCCTTTTCGGTCCATGGGTGGGTGGAATAGGCGCTGCGATAGGAATTTTCTTCGCTGACATGATTCATCCTGGACATGGCATAGCGCTTCTAAGTCTTACTGTCGGCGTGCCGTCAAACTTTCTAGGATTCTTCATCATTGGACATATAAGCAGTAAAAACGTTGAATGGAAACATGTTGCTGCAGGATTGGGAGTCTGCGGCGTAATCGCTTTGATGAGTGTTTACCTGCTTAATGAGGCAGTAATAAGCCTTGATATAGGGCTACTCTTTCTAGGAGTGTTTATAGGCTGTTACATACTCGCCGTTATCGTTGGGTATCTATTACCTGAATGGAGAAGTTACCAGTTCGGCTCAGTAATAGGATTAGCCGTTGGAAGCGCATGGATAGGCTTTGGATTATGGGCGTACAGCCAAGTCTTACCGCTTCCCCTTTCGCTCGGCTGGGAACGAAACGCGCCTTTCTATGCCAGCTTTTTATGGCTAGTATGGACTTTTGCAACGGAAATTCCATTCCTAGTAACGCTTGGACCGCCAATAATTAAAGCGTGCAGAAGGGCTTTTCCCTCATTGACGCAGAATAAGAGTAGGTAAAATTGAAAAGCGCAAAGGCTTTCAGCCCAGCTGGAATTTCAAGTTTTTTCGAAATATGTGACACGCTGCCAGATGGAACGCCGATAAAAGACTTTGAAAAGGTTGGAGCCAGAGGCGGAGGCTTCGGAATTCAGAAAGGCGTAACCACAGAAGTCACTGTTTCAGAGGCGGAGAAAAACAGTATACGCGTTTTCATTAATGGGCGGGATGCTTCTGAAGCTGAAACCTCAAGAACAGTCGTGCAGATGCTTCTGGCTAAAGCAGGCGAAAAATACAATGTTACGGTTAAGCATTGGGTTGAGGTCCCCATAGGTGCTGGTTTCGGTTCAAGCGCCGCTGGAGCCTTAACCGCAGCCCTAACGCTTTCAAAGGCTTTAGGCTTAAACCTAACCTATAACCAGCTTGGCCGAATAGCCCACATGGCAGAGGTTAAATGTAAAACTGGCTTGGGCACTGTTGGCCCCCTTATGCTAGGCGGATGCATAATCACCAAAGAGCCTGGCGCGCCTGAAACCGCCGTCATAGACCGCATACCCATATCAGCGGATTATGTTGTTGTCGCCGGAGTTTTTGGTCCAACACCGACAAAAGAAGTCTTGTCCTCGCCTGAAAAGCGCTTAGCCGTAAACAGGTGGGGAAGAGAAACTCTTGAAAAAATTTTGGCTGAACCTTCGCTTGAGAATTTTTTGGTTTGCTGCCGCTTTTTCGCCGAGAAAACCGGTTTCGTGACGGATAATGTTCGCAAACTGTTTAGGGCTGCAGACGAGGCCGGCGCCATAGGCGCAGCGCAAAACATGGTTGGCGAGGCTGTCCATGCCTTGACAACATCTGAAAACGCTGAACGGGTGGCTCAAGCTTTTAAGCGGGTTCTACCAGAAAAGAACGTGTTAGTGGCTAACGTTGACATCCAAGGAGCTAGACTCCTGGGGTAAAAGAATTGCAAAATAAAAAGTTTAAAGCCGTGGCTGTCGGCGGAACCTTCGACGAGTTCCACAAGGGACATAGAACCCTCCTCTTAAAAGCCTTTGAAGTTGGAGAACAAGTCTTAATCGGCCTATGCACAGATGAATTTGTAAGGAAGATGAAAAAGCCCCACGTAACAGCGCCTTACGAAGAGAGACTGGCATACTTGAAAAATTTTCTGAATAAGCACGGTTTTTCGGAAAAAGCCAAAATCATCCCCCTAAACGATGCTTACGGAATAACCCTTTCAAAAGGATGCATAGACGCCATAGTTGTAAGCAGAGAAACGGAGCCCACAGCCATAAAAATCAATGAAGAGAGGAAAAAGCTTGGACTGCAACCGCTAACCATAATCGTCATTGAAATGGTTCCTTCAGAAAACCATGCGCCCATTTCTACAACGCGAATCCGCAAGGGAGAAATAGACCACGAAGGACATCTAGTAAAGAAGGCTTGAACGCCGTCCAACTTTCCCTAAAAAGAAAACTAAAATTGTCAAGACTAACATTAGGAACAAAATCATGTTCTGAGGATATTCAGGAATAGGCGTTGGATTTCCATGAACCTGCACTGTTTGGCCGTCAGTGCTCATAACTAGGGTTCCGGAAACATAGGTCCCATAAACGGTAACACCCTTATTTAAAAGCCTTTGAATTGTTTCGTTATGTGGGTGCCCATAAGGATTGCCTATGCCAGCGCTTATAACCGCGTATGCCGGGTTAACCTCGTTAAGAAAATCAGTTGAAGTTGCGTATCTGCTTCCGTGATGGGCAACCTTCAAAACTTGGCTTTCAAGGTTTAAGCCAGCATTCATCATGCTATTTTCAGTCTCGAAAGTCGCATCTCCAGCGAAAAGGAAGGCTACATTTCCAGCTTGAAGCCTCAAAACTATGCTGTTACTATTTACATCAGCGAATTCGAGAGGCTGTGTAGGGCTTAAGACTGAAAAGTTTACATTTGCATCTAAAACATATACTTGGCCTCTTTCAGCAATCTCAATTTTACCTTGGGATACGCTGATAAAATCCGAGTATACTTGGGTTGACGCTACTTCCCCATTGTAAAGAACGGTGTTCACCGTGATGCTTGAGTTAAGCACTTTTACGAGGCCGCCTATATGGTCTTCATGGGGATGCGTAGCCACAACAATGTCTATTCGTGAAACGTGAAGCCCATTCAAATAGCCCATCAATGTTGCGCCAGCACTGCGAGGCCCACCATCAATTAACACGTCCAAACCGTTAGTGTCGATGAATATGGAGTCTCCTTGGCCGACGTCAAAAAAGTAAACCGTGACTAGGGTTGAATTTTCATGCGAAAAACTAAGGCTGCTTAGAAAAAGAAGAGCGCAACATAAGACAACCGAAAAAGCAAGCCTGTTTCGAAGCCTTCTCATCTTCTCATTTTCCATTTTCAATTTCTTTGTTATTCTATTCTTAGAATTTAAATTGCGCTTTTACCGTGCAGGTTCCAGTCCGTTGTGGAATACTTTTCTCTGCAGAGTTTTTCTGCAAGCTCCTTTTCATATGGTGTAAGCTCTTCTTTCTTAAATTGTGTTTTAAAGGCTACTTGGAACCCTTCAACTAGAGCTTGGTACACAGCATTAAACGAAATTTCTTTTCCAAGCTCCGCCTTTATTGAAGTTATCTTGTTCCTTGCAATGTTTACCACTTCCATAAGTGTTTCAGCCCATTGAACCCTTAGAAAAGTGAACATCTTCTCTAAGTTGACGTCTAAAAGGAGAGTGCCATGCTGTAAAACAATTCCAGCCTTATGGCATTGGGCGCTTCCCGAAATTTTCCTACCCTTAATGGTTAAGTTTGGGCTTGCTCTTTCTGCGCCCTCGTTGAAGTCAGCCTCCAATCCCAAAATTTTTAGGGCTTGCACTATTCCAGCGTAGATTTTTGCGTAGGCTTCTGTGGCATCCTTTACCTTCAAGTCTTCCTTACTTGCTATGACGCTGTATGTTATTTCCCCGTCTGCATCCAAGTAAACGGCTCCTCCCCCAGTTATCCTCCTCACAACATCTACACCATGTTTAATGCAGCTTTCAAAGTAAACCTCGTTTTTTGCAATTTGAAACTTTCCAATAGAAACCGCCGAGGGATTCCAACGGTAAAACCTCACGGTGTTTGGCACCAGCCCCTTCATTCTGGCGTTCAGCACAGCTTCATCTACAGCCATATTCATGTAAGCATTATAGGTTTCAAGTTTCAACAAGCGCCAGTAATTCATGAAACCGCCTCCATTAGCAAGCTGGTAAGTTATTTCCTGTCCCATTTTTTTATTTTGCCAAAGCTGAATATTTTAGCGCCTTAACTATTTGTCTAAATATTCTAGCAGAGTTTGTTTCGTTCAGCTTAAATATTAGATTTGTGATTAGACGTAGCGAGAGGAATTTAGGGGCTATGGGCTCAAAGTCTCCGAGAGGCGAGTTAGCGGCAAGAAAGCTAGCTGAAAAAAGGCGGAAGTTTCGATGGAGTAGCATGTACTATAAAAGACGCATGCTAGGCTTAGACGTGAAGGCTGATCCCCTTGAAGGCGCACCCATGGCAAGAGGCATAGTTCTCGAAAAAGTTGGCGTTGAAAGCAAACAGCCCAACAGCGCCATACGCAAATGCGTCAGAACCCAGCTAATCAAGAACGGAAGAGTTATTACAGCTTTTCTCCCAGGAGACGGAGCCCTAAACGTTGTCGACGAACACGACGAGGTAATAGTTGAAGGCATAGGCGGCTCCCGTGGAAGAAGCATGGGCGACATTCCAGGAGTACGCTGGAAAGTCATCATGGTTAACGGCGTATCCCTTAAAGAGCTTGTGCTTGGAAGAAAACAGAAGCCAGTGCGGTGAGAATTTTGAGTCAAGAACAGAAAAAAGAGGAGAAGGAGATAAAACTTTTCGGCAAATGGAGCTTCAAAGACGTTGAAGTCAAAGACTTAGGCTTAAAGAGATACATATCGCTTAAACCAGTCGCTGTTCCCCACACTATGGGACGTCACGAACACAAACGCTTCGGCAAGGCAGACGTAAACATTGTTGAAAGGCTCGTAAACAACCTGATGCGCCCTGGGAAAAACGCTGGGAGAAAGGCTAAAGCTGTAAACATTGTTAAACACGCTTTTGAAATTATTCACTTGCGCACTGGAAGAAACCCTATAGAAGTGCTTGTCAGAGCCGTTGAAAATTCTGCACTATGCGAGGACACGACGAGAATAGCCTACGGCGGAATTGTCTATCACTTATCCGTTGACGTCTCACCCCAGAGGAGAGTCGACCTAGCTTTAAGACACATATGCGAAGGCGCACAACAAGCAGCAATGCATAACCCCCGTTCAATTGAGGAATGCCTAGCTGAAGAACTTATCTTAGCTGCAAATCACGACATGAAAAGTTATGCGGTTTCAAGACGCCACGAACTGGAAAGAATAGCCCAAGCCTCAAGATAGCTTTCCAAATTATTTTGTATGGATTTCAACAATATCTTTATCTTCAAGCGGAAACGCGGCTCCAACTTTTTGGGGGCTGAAAACTAGGCGTTTAGCCCAAACTTTTGCGTAAGCGAATTTTTCGCTAAAGTCGCTGTGAATGCTTTTGGCTAAATCATAAACCGTTGAACCTTTCTTCAGAACGAAAGGTTTCTTAGAAAAATTTTTCTCGTTTGGCTCTTTGGTGTAAACTCGAATCAGGTCTAGAGTTTTGAAAAGATTTTCTCCTATTCTTTCTACGCCTCGTCCCGTCTTGCATGAAACTGCAACTATTGGAAGTTGATTGCCCACGTATGCCTCTAAAAGTTTCAAGTTTGCTTCAGCATTTTCCAAATCCATCTTGTTCGCAACTATGATTGCTGGCTTGTATACGGTGCTTTCAAAAATAGCATCCTCAACTTCGTTTAAAGTAGCTTCGCCGTAAATTTTAACAACCGCATCTGTAACCCTATAGCTTTTAAGGAGATCCTCAACTTCTTTAAAAGTGCAGTCTAAAAGTTTTCCAAACAAAATTATGCGTAAGCCAGCACCCATAAACTTCCTTTCGATTTCCACTCGCGCTTTAGGCTTACTGACAAGTATTCGCGTTTTCTCCAACTCTTCAAGAATCAGAGATATCTGCTCAATGGGGTCATGCGCTAAATCCAACATCAATATTAGTCCGTCGGCATTTCTAGCTAAAGCCAATGTCTGAAGACCCCAAGCTCTCCCATCAGCTGCACCCTCCATTAAGGCTGGAGCTTCAACCAGTTGGAATTGAATGTCCTCGTAGGGAAGCATGCCGGGAACAGGCTCTTTGGTGGTGTATGGAGTTGGTGAAACCTCAACTCTCGCTTTTGTTGCCGTCGCGAGGAGACTGCTCTTTCCAACATTTGCCAAACCCAATACAATGATTTGCGCTGCGCCTTCTTTTTCTATGAAAAACTTCGGCCCACCCTTGCCAGCTTTTCTACGCTTTCCTTCTTCAATTTCCCTTCGCAGGACAGCCATCTGCTTTTTAACTTGTGCACATAGTTTGGCTGTGCCCTTATGTTTTGGAACAAGGCTTAGAAACTCCTGCATAAGCTGAAGTTTCTCCCGTGGATTTCTGGAAGCAGCAACCTCAGCCCATTTACGTTTAGCTTCAGCGGGCAAATTCGTCGGCATAAACTAGGCGCCTAAAAAATATTCCAAAATAGCGCTAATATCTGTTACGCGCGAATTTTGAATCTTACCCAAAATTATGCTCTTTTAAGCGGCTTCATCATAAACTTAGAAAACCAATACCTTGGGGATTTCTCCCGCGCACTCGTTTCTTTTTCTTTTTCAGCTTTTTTCGTTTGAGGAGGGAGCTTGATGGCGTTGTTTGAGGAGTTAAGCCAACATTTCAGCCTCGTAGAGGTTGAGCCTTATGAGCGGGTGCTTGTTGTGCCTTCAAAGGCTTTCCGCCAGGAATGGCTGCCACGGCTTGAAGGGGAAGGCGTTAAAGTTTAAAGGGGAGCCCACGAAGGACAAGCGTGCTTCTTCCTCAAGGCTGCGGATAAAACGCACAGTGCTGAAACGGTTCAGGAGCCCTCTAAGCCTTTAAGCCTTGAAAACGCCTCTAGGCTTTCAGCCTGGTCAAGCGAGGAAACGGAAGCTCTTCTCAGGCTGAGAAGCGAAGGCTTAACCTTTGAAGAGATATGCAGACGCCTAGGCAAAACTGAAGGCGCGTGTTACGCCAAGTGGAAGGGTAAAAATTTTACCTTTTTAAAATCCCGCAGTTCCACTTGCCTTTGCTTCTGCGCTTTTTCCCGCATGCTTGAAGAAGGCGGCAATGGCGGCTATTACGATGATTGTCATGGCGAGCAGTGCTAGATGTTCAGGTTGTATGAAAGCTTCCCAGTTTGGAGGCAGGTGTTGGTTGCTGGACATTTTTTGGAGCGTATACTGCTCGTTGGACGTGCTCGGCTTTATGAGATCAGCTGCGACGTGGATAAAGCCGCCTATAACGTATAGGTCTCCGCCGATGACTGCTATGCCCGGGTAGAAGCGGCTTGTAGGCATGGTTGCGCCCCTAATCCAGCTGTTGTTGTGCGGACGGTAAATATACGTCAGGCCTGGTTCAGGCGTCCCGAAGACGGTTGTAATCACCTTTGGAAGGCCAAAAAGGCATATTTCCTCGTTCGATGCCCCAGCAGCAGTATAGTTTAACTGCCAAGGTGCAGAGGTTACAGGCGCCCAAGCGTCCTTTTCCACTTCATAAATATTCAGCGAATCTCCGGATACTGCGTACAGTTTGCTATCAACTACAACTAGAGCATTGATGACCTCCAAGGACAACGGGGCCTTCTTCGCCCAAGCATCCGTTAATGGATCATAAGCATAATGGGCTCCACCGGAAACTACAACGTGGATTTTACCATCCAAAACAGCTGCAGCCGCCTCGAAAAGACTGGGGTTTTTGCCAAGCCAAGCTTCTTCGGGCATCGGCGCCCTGATTTCCCAACTGTCCGTGGACGGGTCGTAGACTTCGTTTACGCCCGTTGCGCCCTCGCTGGAAACTCCGCTGATGGCGTATATCTTGTCTCCGTAGACTGCTATGGCGAAGAGCGCCCGCGGAGTAGGCATAGGCTTCTTGAAAACCCAAAAATTCCGCGTAGGATCATACTCCTCATTAACATCCAAAACGGTGCCTAGCGAAAAAGGCCGATGGCTATCGTTGGAGCCGCCTATGGCGTATATTTTTCCGCCCACGGCAGCTGCGCGCAGCCCGCCCCTGGCAACCCGCATAGGAGCCCTTTCAACCCATAAGCCCACACTTTCATAGGGAGGCGTCGCGGGCAGAGGCAGCACTTTCAAGGTTGTCTCCGACCTATATCCCACATAAATTAAGGTGTTGTTGGCGAAGACTTGTGATGGAAAATCCAGCTGTAAAGTGTAGATGCCGTTCAGGGCTGGCGTAAAATAGTAGCTTAATGAGCCGTTAGGAAAGGAATTGAAAGGACCGTGAAATTCGCTTCGCCCGTCAGGATATAGAACCCGAACCCTAATACCGCGGAAAACCTCAGAGACAGGAGGCGGCGGCCTAACCTTCACGTTAACGCGCACCTGCTGACCCGCCTCAACAGCTTCCGGCTCAACATAAAACTGGACATCCGCATGGACATACGTAACCCCATCGACCTTCGTCACATAGGCATGCTCCCAACCCTCAGCCCCGACAGCCGGCAGCAGCAAACCCGAAACAATCAAAAGAACTATAGACAACAAGCCACTGGCTGAAGAAAAGCATCTAAGCATATGCAAACCTCTAACACAATAATTATGCACTCCCTTATTCCCATTGCAGTAAACTACCATTGTAGAGCCATCCCCATAATGGTTATCCCATTGCCCGTTATAGTAAAATTGCCACACTGCCGTGAATCCTGTTCTCAAGACCGAGGACTCTCGAGGATGCCCGTCGTAGCTAAAAGCTTAGCAGTGACCTCGTCCGCGTTATGCATACCGCTCAAGTCGAGCTCATAGTCAACGGCGAAGCCGTGCAAGGTTTCTAATTTATCCTTCAACATTCTAATGAAGCGCTTCGAGTCTTCAACAAGCTTGGCATACTCCCTCTCCAAATCCTCATAATCCGCCTCTTGCGGTGCCAATTGGCAACATTCAAGCTCTGCTAGGCGCCTCCTACCGATCAATGTTTTCGTGCTTCGACAAAATGAGAAGGAGAGCTGCAGAGCTTCAACAAAATCCAAGGCTGCTTTCAGTTCAGCTTATAAGCTTCAGACATTGGGGTGGAACAATGCTAGCTTACTACACTAACGGTAATATTCTAACGATAAAAAATAGGCTTGGACATAAAAGGGTCGAGAACACCATGAAATACATTGGAGCAATAGATTTTAAAGATGATGAGTTTGAAGTTTTGACAGCCACCACAGACGAGGAGATTAAAAAACTTAGAGCTGCAGGCTTTATAAAATATGATGAGCGTAGAATAGGTGAAACAGTTATAAGTTATTACCGAAGACCTAAGAGGTTTTCAAAGTAGGGATAATAAACGCAGAATTATTATGGTAAACTTAAAATAACTGAATAAACAGTTGTGTAAACGAATTCACTAAATTTAGAGGGAAACTGAAAAGAGTTTAAAGTATGGAGGAAAAAGGATGAGTAAACCAGAAAAACCCCACTTAAACCTAGTGATAATGGGACATGTGGATCATGGAAAATCAACGACGACAGGGCACATGTTATACTTGGCAGGCGTTATTGATGAAAGAACAGTGAAAACCTACGAAGAAGAAGCGAGAAAACTTGGGAAAGAAACCTTCAAGTATGCATGGATTCTCGACAACCTCAAAGAGGAGCGGGAAAGAGGCTTAACAATAGACCTTCGATTCCTAAAATTTGAAACCAAAAGATACTACTTCACAGTTATCGATGCTCCAGGCCACAGAGACTTCGTTAAAAACATGATTACTGGTGCAAGTCAAGCGGACGGCGCCATACTCTTCGTCTCAGCAAAACGAGGAGAATTTGAAGCTGGCATAGGTCCAGGCGGACAAACACGGGAGCACGCCTTCTTAGCCTTCACTTTAGGCGTCCACCAGCTTGTAGTTGCCATTAACAAAATGGATGATCCAACGGTTAACTGGAGCCAAGAACGCTACAATGAGGTTAAAAACGAGGTCAGCAGAATGCTCAGGATGGTGGGCTACAAGGTTGATAAAATACCTTTTGTGCCTACTTCTGGTTGGACAGGCGACAACCTAGTTAAGCCAAGCGACAAAATGCCATGGTATAAAGGACCAACATTAATTGATGCTTTAGACTTGTTTGAGCTTCCTCCAAAGCCCTTGAACAAGCCTCTGAGAATTCCAGTTCAAGACGTTTACAGTATAACAGGCGTGGGCACAGTCCCAGTGGGCAGAGTTGAAACAGGAGTTCTTAAGGAAGGCGACACAGTCATATTTATGCCGGCGAACAAGCAGGGTGAAGTAAAGTCCATAGAAATGCACCACACAAGAATTCCAAAAGCTGAGCCTGGAGACAATATCGGCTTCAACGTGAGAGGCATAGCGAAAACGGACATACGCCGAGGAGACGTCTGTGGACACGTATCTAACCCGCCGACTGTCGCAAAGGAATTCATCGGCCAAATAATTGTAATTTACCATCCAACGGCTCTGGCAGCTGGCTACACGCCGGTTCTCCACTACCACACCGGGCAAATCGCTTGCAGATTTACAGAGCTCATAAGAAAAATTGACCCTCGCTCAGGACAAGTGGTTGAGGAGAAACCCTCCTTCTTGAAGACTGGAGACGCTGCTTTAGTGAGGATGGAACCTCTACGTCCAATAGCCCTTGAAACCTACTCGGATTTTCCAGAGCTTGGAAGATTCGCTGTCAGAGACATGGGCACAACCATAGCCGCGGGCATCGTAAAGGAGATAACTAAAAAAGGCCCATAACATCCCCATTCTTTTTATGTCTAAAGCAGAAAAGCTAAGCATTAACTGTAACAGTTAAATGCTTTTTGAGTTTGGAAAGCTTTTGCAACTTATTTAAAATTCAAACTGGATAAATATTCGTTATACCGCAAGAGAAAATAGCATCGAAATTGTAGGATACCATTTTAGAGTTGAGGCAGTTGTCTGAAGATGAAACTTTAATTCCATATTTAAGGGAAAAAAAGGGCGGCGAACAAGAACCAACAATAATTGTTGACAGCCGCGAGGCGAACAGCGCTACAAAAGTAGTTAAAGGCCTCAGAGAACGCGGCGCCACTGTGAAAATTGAGACTTTAGAAAAGGGAGACTATGTTTTATCAGATGTTTGCGCTGTTGAGCGGAAAAGGGTTCAAGACTTTGTCTATACGCTTACGCATCGCTATCTCTTCGAACAGCTTTTCAAGCTTAAGGAGGTTTATCCAAAAGCGTTAATCCTCTTGGAAGGATATATGCCCATAATCTACAAGTTCAGCAGAATACAACCCGCCTCTGTTTGGGGAGCATTATTCAACCTAGCAAAAAATGGAATCGCCATAGTAAACACTACATCGTACAAGGAGACTGTGGACTTCCTTTACATAGCTGCACGCCAAGAACAAATAGTTGAAAAAAGAACGCCGACGGTGCATCCTGTCAAGAAATGCGAAACCATAGCAGACGCCCAAATATTCTTTGTGGCAAGCTTGCCCAACATCGGGAGAGAAAAAGCCATAGCAATACTTAAATCCTATCAAACCCCGTTAAATGCTTTCCTAAACGTGGAAGAATGGCCTAAAACAGTTTATGGTCTTGGGCCGAAAATAAGCAGCAGAGTGAAAGAAGTGTTGAATACGCCGTTTAAGGGGTGAAAAACCGTATGGATGTGGAAATCGCTACAACAAAAAAGGTATCAGTACTAGGGCTAGACAAGCGTTCCGTAGGCGACATTGCATGGTGCGCCACAACTTATGGGGCTAATAGGCTTTACTGGATAGACGGCTATCTGCTATGCCTAGAAGTCTATGAAAAGTCCTTTGAGCAAGAGTTGAAAAAGAAAGAGTTCCCCATAAGCCAAGTATGCTACGCTGAATTTCCAAAATATGAAAAAATTTACGAGGTTGACAAGAGTCTACAAATTCCCGTCGTCAATGTTTCAGACATGAAAATATTCAAGAACCTGTTAAGGGCAATAATGGAAAACGAAAAGAAAGAAGAGAAACAGACTTCAAAAACACTTTGAAAGCAGCTTGGCATTACAGTTCTAAAGGAAACCCATAAGATTCTTTGAAGAATATTTCTTTTAACGCTTTTCTAGGCCTTGCCGGAGGATTCTCGTCTGGAACACCCGCTGGAAGCAAGGCGATAACAGTCAAATTTTCCGGAATCTTCAGAACCGTTTTAACTTCTTCTTCGTTGAAGGCTCCGATCCAGCATGTTCCATATCCAAGGGCAGTTGCAGCTAAAACCATGTGCTCAACTGCTATCATTGGATCTTGTAAATGAGGTATTCTGGCCTGGGAAAGCCTGTAAGGTGTTTTCGCTTTAGAAATCGTGGAGTCGCCTAACGCAACAATAACGGTGTCGGCATCCGCAAGAAACTTTTGGTTGTTTGCAGCTTTGGATAGCGCCTTCTTCGTTTCCGGTTCTCTGACCACTATAAAGTACCATGGTTGACGGTTACCGCCTGAGGGAGCCAGACGCCCAGCTTCCAAAATCTTTCTTAAATCTTCTTTCGCTATTGGGGCTTGTTTAAACTTCCTTACGCTTCTCCTCTTTTCTATAGCCTCAAACACTTCCATGGTTTCACCCTTTTCAAAATGGTGTTTGTGCCAATTTTTATATAAAGGCTTGTAAAATACAGAATACGTTTAGGCTCTGAACTTACTGGAATGTGAAAACTCATGCGTAAAACAATATTTAAAAAACTTGAAGCTGAAGGGTTAATTGCAAATTATAACCGCTTGAGGAAAAATCTCCCTCCAAAACTTCCTAAAAAGGTTTTCATTTGGGACGAAACCCTAAGGGAAGGCGTGCAAACTCCAACAGTGTTTCTGACCTATGTGGAGAAGGTTAAGCTGGCTAAGTTGTTGGATGAAATAGGCGTTTCCATAATAACTGTGGGTTTTCCAGCAATTTCAGAAGAGGAGAAAAACGCTGTTAGGAGAATAGCCAATGAAGGTTTCCAGCAAGCGAAAATTGCTGCTTCAGCGCGCGCCATCAGAGAAGATATAGACGCATGTCTAGAATGTGGAATTAGAGAAATTTCCATATTTACGCCTTTTAATGGGCTTAACCTAAAATATAGGCTTAAGAAGTCGAAGGAGCAGGTTCTGAAGGATACAGTAGAATGCATAGAATATGCGAAAAAACACGGCGCCACCGTAGACTTCTTTTTGGAAGATGCTGGTAGAACCCCTCTTCAAGACATTCTGCAAATTTTTGAAGCTGCTGTAAAGGCTGGAGCAGATAGACTTGTGATAGCGGACACCGTTGGGTTTTTAAGACCCCTTTCCATGCGCTACCTAGTCTCCCACGTTAGGGATGGCCTCACGCAGATACTTGACAGAGAAGTGCCCCTTTCAGTCCACTGTCACAACGATTTTGGCTTAGCAACAGCGAATACCTTGGCAGCGGTGGAGGAAGGCATAACCTATGTTCATACATGCATTGCGGGATTCGGAGAAAGGGCTGGAGTTGCGCCGTTAGAGGAAGTTGTTGTGGCTTTAGAGCTTCTATACAACATTGACACAGGTGTGGATGTGAAGAAGCTTTATAGGCTTGTGCAGCAAACAGAGAAAAGTTTCGCCTTGCCAATACAGTTTCACAAGCCCATAGTAGGCGAAAACGCCTTCTCCTACGAAGTTGACGAACACGTAAATGGGATGCTGGCTCATCCGCTTATATATGAACCTTTCCCGCCTGAAATGATTGAGAGGGAAATTCAGTTTTACATAGGCAGGGGTGGCGGAAAGCACTTAGTTGAGAAACGCCTAGAAGCGGCTGGAATAAAGGCTTCTAGTTGGCAGATAGAGGAAATAGTTAGGCGCATAAGGGCTGTGCAGGAAAGTCTAGACAAGGGCGGCGCGCAGATGACGTTCTACCAAATTAAAAAGTTGATGAAGGAGCTGCGGAGAGGCTTAACTGAGGAAGAATTCTGGCGGATAGTTGAGCAAGTCACAAAGCAAAAGCCTAAAATTCAGCCGCCCCCCACTGAATAGAAAACCTCAAACAAATTTTAGCTCTTCAACAACTTTCCGCATCTCTTCAATGCTGAGAAGCCTTGGATAGTTGTAGATGGGGCCGCTTGGCTTCTCGTTATAGTAGGGGCGGTTGCAGTCTGGACATCCAGAGGTTAGGAAGGGTTCACCCGAATAGGCGATTTGCTTTAGAATTTTCTCGTCAACCCCAAAGCTTACTATTCTATGCTCAATATCAAAAATCATTTTTTCGAATCTAGATAGTCCATGAAAAATTAGATAGCGCGCCATTTGCACTCTTCGATACTGTTGGATAGGCGGCTGCTTCCAATTCTCTAAGGCTGTTCCAGAAACAGGAGTGAAAGCGAAAAGCGCTGGTAAAACACCCATATCAACGCATTTTTGAATCATACGCACCATTTCAAGTTCAGTTTCACCTAAGCCAACAATTAAGTGGGTGGTGACTCTTCCCCTACCAAAAACTTTCACAGCCTCTTCCAATATAGCTAATTGTTTTCTCATGTCATATGGTCCTCCAGCGGACGCTCCTTTAACCTTGCCAAAGATTTCTTCGGTGGCAGCGTCTATGGGTATTCCTATCCTTTCAGCGCCAGCCTCTGCCAAAAGCTTAATGTTTTCAAAGTTTAGGGGTTGGCATGACACTGAAATTGGAACTTTTACACGTTGGAAGATTGCCTCAACAAGCGCTTTAAGATGGGTGAAAACTTCTGGATAGTTTAGGGCTTGTATACAAACGCGCCTTATTTTGCCCTTCTTAACTGCTCCTTCTATTTTGCTGATGACTTGCGTTGTGGCAAATGCAAGCCATGAAATCCTAGAAAGCATGTCAGCTCTGCTACGGCTTTGTCTCGCCTGAGGGCAGAATCCGCAGTTTGCAAGGCATTTGCCATCCTTGTAGGTCATTAGGTAAGCCGTTGTGGGCGCAGCGTCAAGCTTTCCATCCAACAGACCCGATGCAATCGCTGAACCTAGGGAAACGCGAACTTTTTCAGGGATTTCTGCGTTGACAGACAAGTCTACACGCACTCATTAAGCGCATCTAGGGCATGTGTTTTTCTGCTAAGGATTCTGAATTCATAAATATTTTTATTTAATGCCCGATTAAACCGAGGTTTAGGCGTTGCACTTGCGTAGGTCAAAGCTTGAAATCTACGAGGCTATTCTGGAAACTTTGGCTAAAAGGCCATTAAAAGTTGACAGCATAGCCTACAAAACCAGCATGGACTGCACAATGGTTAGGCAGTATCTGGAATTTTTAATAAAGAATGGGTTGGTTGAAGAAAAATTTTCTGGTGACAAGAAATTTTACGCCATAACGGAGAGAGGCAAAGCAGTTTTCAGAGCGCTCAGCTTCCAAAAACGCCTAGATAAAATCACCGAGTCTATTAGGGCTATAAGTGAAGCCTTAGAAGCGTTGCCAACTCTAAAAAGTAAAGAGAATGAGAAAGAATCCGAAAATGAATGATGATAGGTAAGGGGTCTCAAAGGAAAGCTATTAAACGGGCAATGATAGGCTTTACTTAGATAGGAAATGGCGCAGTTTTCGCCTGAAAATGTCTGGCAGATGACAGCCAAAGAACTATCCGAATTCTTAGACAGCAACGGTTTTCTCCTTAAAACTGGAAAAATCCATTTTTATGCTCCAAGTTTCATGTATTATAGGACAAGTTATTTTTGTTCTTCATCTAGGGATTTTCCAACAATTTCTGTGACAGGGAAAGGGTGCGCCTTAAACTGTAAGCATTGCGGCGGAAAGGTTTTAGAAACTATGTATCCAGCTAAGACTCCTGAAGAACTTTACAATTTATGTGCGCGACTTAAAAGCGAAGGGGCTCTGGGCTGCCTAATAAGCGGCGGATGCCTTCCAGACGGTTCCGTCCCCATCGACAAGTTTATCGATGCAATTAGGAAGGTTAAAAGAGAGTTTAGTTTGACAATTTTTGTTCATGTCGGCATTATAAGTTTTGAAAGGGCTGAAAGCCTTAAAGAAGCGGGTGTCGACGCAGCCTTAATAGACATCATTGGAGACGATGAAACAATCAGGGAAATTTACAAGCTTAAAATGACAGTTAAGGATTACGAAAACTCCTTAAAAGCGTTAAGCCAAGCTGGCTTAAATTTTGTACCACACATCATTGTTGGGCTTCATTATGGAAAGCTGAAAGGAGAACTGCATGCTCTGCGAATGATTTCAAAATATGATCCCAAAGCCCTCGTCATAATTGCCTTCATGCCTATACACGGCACCGAGATGGAGAATGTGGAACCGCCGAAGCCGACGGACATAGCCAAAGTGATAGCAATGGCAAGACTGATGTTTCCAGAAAAGCCAATAGCTTTGGGTTGCATGCGTCCAAAGGGCAAACACAGAGCATTGACAGACGTTTTAGCCATAAAAGCCGGGGTAAACGCCATAGCTTTTCCAGCTGAAGAAGCCATAAAATATGCAGAAAAACAAGGCTTCAAGGTTCATTTTTCATCTTTTTGCTGCTCCAGAATCTACAAAGATTTTTACAATGCTCTTTTCTAATAATTTAGTGGCTGGTAATACTTATCTAGCCTCTTGCTAAAATTATGAGGCAATGCTAAAAGGTGATAGAATGGGAAGAGCTGAATACAAGGTTGAAGGCGGCAAACTTGTGAAAGCTCAAGTGATAATTGATGGAAACATAATAAGGAAAGTTAAGATCACTGGAGATTTCTTCCTCCACCCAGAAGAGCTAATAGAAGATTTGGAAGAGACGCTTGTGGGCACTTCGCTTGATGAGTCTAACTTGGCAAAACTTATAAGAGGCGTAATTGAGAAGAAAAACGCCACTTTGCTTGGCGCATCTCCTGAAGACTTTGCCAAATGTATTGTAATGGCAGGGAAGATGAATGGTTGAAGAATGGCGACTTTTAGATACCGGGCTTCATGATGCGTTCTACAATATGGCGCTTGACGAGGCAATCGTAATAGCAAGATCAAAAAAACTCGTGCCCAACACCTTGAGATTCTTTAGGTGGGAACCATCCGCAGTTTCCATTGGCTACTTCCAGAGCATGGAAGAGGAAGTGGACATAGAAACTTGCAAAAGAATTGGCGTTGATTACGTGAGGAGGAGAACTGGCGGGGGAGCAGTATACCATGAAAGAGACGGTGAATTAACTTACAGTGTCATAATAAATGAAGATCATCCATTAATTTTGAGGGATTTCCAGAAAACTTATGAGACGCTGTGCTCATGGCTTGTGCGGGGTCTAAGTTTTCTAGGGGTTCCAGCCGAATTCAAGCCTATAAATGACATAGTAGTAGCGGGAAAGAAGATTTCTGGAAACGCTCAGACCCGTGGAATGAATGTTGTGCATCAACATGGCACTATACTGCGTGAGGTTAACCCAGCAGTCATGTTCTCGGTTTTGAAAGTGCCAAGCGAGAAAATCCGTGACAAAATGATCAAAGCAGCTGAGGAAAGAGTAACATCGATAAATAAGTTCCTGCAAAGGGATGTGAGTTTTGAAGAGTTGAAGAAGGCTCTTATAAAAGGCTTTGAAGAGTCGTTTGACATAAAGCTGGTGTTAGGGGAGATAACAGATTTTGAGAAGGATATGGCTGTAAAGCTTAAAGAGGATAAATATTCAACGCGAGAATGGAACTTCAAGAGATAGTGATCGCCACCTCCTCAAACTTTTCTAATTTAAGTTCGCCAATACTGTTTGGAATAATTTTGACTAAAGGTTTTGACAAGTGAAGGTAAAATCCTAAATTAACGGGGTTCCCGTTTATTTTAAAAGTTAAATTGTAAAATTGAGCGGCGCACATGTTAGAGTAGAGTGCCTTAACTGTGCCTATTTTTGTTCCACAAAACTTGACAGCACTGTTTAAGGACGGTGGAGCGGACATGTGAACGCCGAACCATCTGTAATGGGGGATGCCGCCGTCTAAAAGTCCCATTTCTTCGCCGACACGCACGGGTATTCCGTGATTGAAAGTGCCGTTCAAAGCTAGTAGGGAATATTCCCTTTTCGATTCAACAATCACTCCGCTTAGTTCTTCAAGCTCTGCTTCAAAGTCTTCTATAACCATTAAACGTTCAAACTTTAAGCCTCCCCTTGCACGGATGGGATCTGAAGGGTTTCTCACTTCTATATGCATATGAGGTTCCGTCCAGAAATCGAAGAATCCAGACCTTAGAAGAAACCCCAACTGGTCTCCAGGTTCGACAACATCACCTACTTCAACAGTGGGTTCAACGTGGAGAATTTTAATTTGCCTTTCACCGTTTTCATTGCTTTGCAGAAGGGTAACATAGTCAAAGCTTGAACATTCAAAGCTTTTCTCTGGACAGTTTACTTTCCTAATTCTAACAACTTTTCCATGAACAGGCGATGGAGCGGCACCGCCAAAAGCTCTTCCAGAGTAAATGTCAACTGCAGAACACGCTGTATGCGCCGGATAAGGACTATTGAAAAAGGAAAATTTGCCATTTTTTGGACAATAAACTGTAACTCCTTCGGAGGAGGCAACTGGTTTCATATTTTCATTAGGCATAAGCATTGAAAGACTTTCTGCAACTTATCTATTTTTCCGTGAGAATTTTCCTCAGCATTTTGTAGCCTAGCGTTACAGCCAAACAGAATCCTTCGCTGCAGTAGTTCCTTGCATTATATTGTTTGTTCATTTAGAGGGCTTTAGTTTTGTTAGAAAAGAGAAAAATGTTAAATGGAATGAGGGTAAATTTTGGGTTAAGGTTGATTAAATGCCTAAGGTAAAGGTTGATTGGAGCAAGTGTAACGGCGACGGTGTCTGCGTTGAAGTCTGTCCAGTGAACGTCTTTGAACTTCAAAATTTGCCTGAACATCCTGACACACAGAAGTCTGTTCCAGTGCGGGAAAGCGATTGCATCATGTGTATGGCTTGTACAGCCTCATGTCCAACACAAGCGATAACTGTTGAAGAGTAGAAAGCTTTCCATTAAAGCATATAGTTAAAAGTTTCAAAAGCGAACGCGGCTGTGGCTACAGCCAACATAAGTAGACTCCATGCTTTTGTGATTTTGTGGCTTCGCCTATTCATTAGGTATAAGATGAACGTGATTAAAATCATGAAAGGTACGGTTGACAAAATCTCGGATATAGATACGGTGAAGGACCTAATAAGCCCGACTATTCCAAAAACAAGGGTTATGGTTATTATATTATCGCCTATAACGTTTCCAATGGAGATTTCCTGTTCGCCGTGGAGGGCGGCAGCCACAGAAACCGCAGTTTCTGGGACAACGCAACCAAGCGCCATTATTGTAAGTCCAGCATAAAACTGTGCTAAGCCGAAAGTTTCAGCCATAACCGTAACGCTGTATACAAGAAGGAATGTTCCGGCTATTAGGGCGATGCCGCCAAGTAGCATAACTGCCGCCAATTTCAACGTGTTTTCACTTGGTTTATCTGTGGAACATCCGTTTCCATTTCCCTTATGAATAGAGTAGTAAATAAACAAGGGATATAACGTTAGAAAAATTAGTCCCATCCACCATGTCACCATGCCCGTGGCAATTGTCAAAACCATCAATAAAGCGGCAAGCCCCATCATAAAGAGACATTCCCTTCCAATTGTGCAGTTCTTAATCCTGAACTCTCCTATTAAGCCGCATATGCCTACAATCAATGGGATATTGTATATGTTGGAGCCAATTATGTTTCCTAAAGCCATATGGGAAGAACCATAAAGCGTGGCTATTAGAGAACTTAAAAGTTCAGGGGCAGAGGTTACAGAGGCAACAAAAACCGTGCCCACAACAACTTTGTGAAGTTTTATGCTTTCAGCTAATCCACACGCTGAATGTACTATCTTTTTTGACCCTGCATAGATAAGCAAAATGCTCGCTATGAAGGCTGCGACGCTCAATGTTAGGGACATGGTTATTCCTTGTCATTTTCCAAAACACCTTAAAGAACCACCATATAAACTTATCTAGTTAAGATGGCTGAAACTGCTTTTCATCGGCGTGTTGGCGGAATAAAAACCCTAAGCCTATTTAACGCTTTCAGCTTCTCTGCATCACCCACTTTAGCATCTTCCACAGCTCTTTTCAATATTTGTATAGACTCATCCATGGCTTTTCTGTCCACTGGATATGGCACGCCGTCTTTTCCGCCGTAAGCGAAAGAATATTTTACAGGATCTTTCCAGCTTGGTTTTTCTCCGTAAATTAGCTCCGCAATTAGGGCTAAGCCTCTGACTGTGGCTGCGCCAACTCCTTTGAAGCCAAGCAGTTCCTCATAGTTTTTAGGTTTAAACTCGTAAACTTGCTGCAGAGCTTTCCAATTTATGTTTGCAGGCATAGATAGAACGTCTATTGGATACTCTTTCCATTGGTTTTGGGCTGTTTGGGGAAGCCAGTCTTCAAGGGACTTCTGGTAGGCTGGTCTAACAGACATTATTAACCGCATAACCTTTTTAGGCGGTTCACATGCCAAGTCTACGGAGGCTTTTCTGCATCCTTCGCTTTCTTTGGCAGTCATGTCTAGGGCTATTTCCCTTTTCGCCTCGCCCACTATAGCATTATGGGGTTCCACAACGAAGTTTTTGACGATGTCGGAAAGCCAATGGTAACGCCGCGCTGTGCGATCTTGAGGACACATTCCCTGCTGGATCACCGTCCATTTTCCTCTTTCGTCGACAAAGAAGGCATGATGGTAAAGCTGGTAACCAGCTTGAATAGCGGTATTATCAACTTTTGCACTCATCTTACTTGCATAACGAAGATCCTCAATTTTGGCGTCTGAAAACCCGAACTCTTCGCCTAACCGCTCAATTTCTAAGGGTGTCTGCCTTGAAACTTTACCTTTCCCGCCGCAGACCGCGACGCCATGCTCTTCAGGAACAACAGCCTGTTTCAAAACTCCCGTGACAACCGTTGTTACGCCTGAAGAGTGCCAGTCATACCCCAAAACACAGCCTAAAGCCTGAAACCAAAACGGGTCTGAAAGGCGCTTTAGGAACTCTCCGCTGCCATACTCGTCAACGATTATCGTCACAATTTCTTTGGCGAGTTTTTGCATTCGGACAACTAGCCATCTAGGTGCCTTGCCATAATGAAGCGGAAGTTTTGCCACACCAGTCCTCTGCATTCTAATCCAAAGCCCGCTTGTATGCTATGTCTAGGCCCTTATTTTTGTCTTATCACAATGCTTCACATCTGTCTTTCCCGCTGAGGGCATCTCCTAGGTTCTCAAACGAATTTCGCGTTCTAGAAGTTCTTGAAACTCCTGATTCACTTTTCCATATTTAGCTTGAATATAAGCGTTTATTCTTCGCCAATCTTCAGATATTTTAGGCCATAAATCGCTGGTCACATGTTTCATCACATACTCTTTCATTGCCTTTTCACGTCTCACTGTTTTTTCACGCCAATTTATAGTGATGAGCCCTGCGCGCCGCAGATGGTTTAGGTTGTGGAAAACTTGCTCGGCTTCCAATGGATAGCCTAAACTATTCGTTAAATCTTCTATTAGGTGGTCTATTGAAATTTCGCTTTCAAAACGTAGGCATATTACTGCAATCATGTTCTGGATAAGCCTTGCAGTTTTGCTCAAATACAAACCAATTTTTCTCGGAGGTATCAGAACCTGCTCAAGACGGTAAGCGTACCTCTTATAAAACCATCTCTTGACGACTTCCACAAGCATCAAATAACTACCAATCAACACCGCTAAAACAAAGAAAAACGTGTAGGGAGGCGCAACAAACTTGAAGAGGACTCCTAAAGGCGTGAAAGGCAGTATCAATGCAAATGCAACTATGGCTATGCTGCTAAACAGTAGAAGCCTGCTTGGCTTGCTTTTGTAGAAGGGCGACTTTTTAGTTCTTATGACAAAGATGACTAGTGTCTGAGTGGAAAGGGATTCGATGAACCATGCTGTTTGAAACAAGGGTTCAGTGGCGTTAAAAAAGAGAAGCATTATGAAAAACGTGAGAAAATCGAAAATCGAGCTTATAGGCCCGAGGAACACCATGAACCTTTTAATGAAGGATATGTCCAACCTTTTAGGCTTCTCAATGTACTCTTGGTCAACATTGTCCGTGGGTATGGTTGACTGAGAAAAGTCGTATAGCAAGTTGTTTAGAAGAATTTGTGTTGGAAGCATTGGCAGAAAAGGCAGAAAAAGAGATGCTCCAGCCACGCTGAACATGTTGCCAAAATTGGAGCTAGTTCCCATCATAATATACTTCATGGTGTTACCGAAAGTTTTTCTGCCCTCCAAAACTCCGTCGTGAAGCACCGTTAAATCATTTTGCAAAAGGATAATGTCAGCAGATTCTTTTGCAACATCAACTGCGTTATCCACTGATATTCCAACATCTGCGCTTCTCAAAGAAGGCGCATCATTAATCCCGTCACCTAGAAAACCTACAACATGCCCATTGTTCCTTAAAGCATTTATTATTCTATCTTTTTGGGCAGGGGTCACTCTGCAGAAAACATTTGCCTCTTCAACAACTCTTGCAAGGGCATCGTCATGCATTTGAGCTATTTCGCTTCCCAAAACTATTCCCTTAATTTCAAAGCCTAAATGTTCGCAAACTTTTCTCGTCACCAGTTCATTATCACCTGTCAAAATTTTCACTTCTACGCCAGCCTTGTTGAGAAGTTGCAGCGACTCCCTTGCAGTTTCCTTAGGTGGATCTAGAAAGGCTATGAAACCTAAAAACACCAGTTCTTTTTCGTCGCCAGCAGCATATACTGGTTTTTCTTCTCTTATTCTCTTGTAGGCTACTCCTAGAACCCTGAAACCCTCAGCGCTCAATTCTAGATATTTCTGTTCAATTTTCCTGCGCGCTTCATCAGTTATGTCGGCGATAACGCCTCCAATTTCGTAGTAGGAACAGATTTTAGCAACCTCTTCAGGGGCTCCTTTAGTTATCATAAACCGCTGATTTTCATGTTCAACAACAATGGAAAGGCGCTTACGCAAAAAGTCGAAAGGAATCTCATCTACTTTCTGATAATCCCTCACGTCAATGTCTTTATACCTAAGTATTGCCTCGTCGAGGGGGCTTTTCAAACCAGTTTGGTGATAACTATTTAGGTATGAGTATAAGAGCACCTTCTCGTCATCTTCTCCATTAATATTTACGTGAAGAACAAGTTTTATCCTATTTTCTGTAAGTGTTCCCGTCTTATCCGTGCATAAAATATCCATGCTTCCGAAGTTTTGGATGGAAGCCAAACGCTTTACAATTACGCCTTTCTTGGACATGGCGAGAGCACCCTTAGAAAGGTTTACAGAAATTATCATCGGCAAAAGCCCCGGAGTTAAGCCGACGGCTAAAGCCACAGCGAAGAGAAGCGATTCAAGCACATCACGCTTGTAAAGTGCATTTATGAAAAAGACGAACATTACAAGCAGAAAAGTTATTTCCATAATGAGGAAGCCGAAGCCTCTGATGCCTCTTTCAAATTCCGTTTCAGGCGCCCTAACAATAAGCCTCTTCGCAATTTTCCCATATTCCGTAAGGCTTCCAGTCTTCACAACCACTGCAGCCGCGGTTCCGCTCACAACAGAGGTCCCCATAAAAAGATAATTAGTCCATTCAGTGATGGAAGCCTCCCTAGATTTTGGCGGCACCGCCGTTTTCTCCACAGGAAAAGATTCGCCTGTTAACGCGGATTGATTCACGAACAAGTCCTTTGCGCTAATTATTCTTGCGTCCGCAGGCACTATGTCGCCAGCTGACAAGTATATTATGTCGCCTGGAACTATCTCAGAAAGCTTTACTTCACGTTTAACACCATCTCTTAGCACCGTCGCCGTTGTTATCACTCTTTCTCTCAGCATTTCAGCAGCCTTTTCAGCTTTGGATTCCTGATAAAAATCTAGGACAACACTTAGGAAAACTATGGAAAAAATAATAGCTACATTCGGTATTTCTCCAAGAAAGCCGGAGATTAAACCAGCAATTAAGAGGATAATCACCAGAGGACTTCGAAAATGCAGAAGAAACTCAACGACTGCGGCTCTCTTCTTCCTTTTCGCTAACTCGTTATAGCCGTAAACCGTTAAACGTCTCTCTGCTTCCTCAGAAGAAAGCCCAGACAAAGAGGTGCCTAAACGGGAAAGAAGCTCGTCAATTGGCAAACTTAATGATTCATCAACCGTCGGAATTGTTTGGCTCGAAGCTTCGCTGACTCTTGAATGTTCCATGCTTTGATTCTTTAGGCTTTCCATTGCCCATTACCTCGTAACCACCTCTTTAAGTCCGAGCCTAACATAGACGAGGCACAAACAGTTGATAACCCTTATAATCGTTTCTATGAGGAAGAATGGGGAGGTTTTACTGCTTTTGGATATGCCATTTCACGCCTTGAGGTGTATCCTCGATGATTATGCCCATGGCTCGAAGTTGCGCCCTGATTTTGTCGGCTGTCTCCCAGTCTCTTGCTTTTCGGGCTTCTTCTCTTCTGCGGATAAGTTCTTCAGCCTCCTTTGGCAGTTTCTCTTCAACTTTTGCTTCGCCTATTACGCCTAAAACCTTGTCAAACCTCATCATCAACGTGTAAACCTCTTCAGCTTCTTTTCTGCTAAGCATGTTTTCATCCATAAGCCTGTTTACTTCTCTGACAAAGTCGAAGAGGGCGGCTAGGGCTACGCTTATGTTTAGGTCGTCGTCCATGGCTTCCCCGAAAAGTTTCTGCACATCTGCCATCAAACGCTTTATTTCTTCCCCGCATCCCTTGCCATCAGCCTCCAAAAGTCTGTGGACAAAGGTTTTTAGGCGGTCAACAGCGTTTTTCGCAGCCTCCAACCCATCGAAGGTGAAGTTTAACTGTTGCCTATAATGGGTTGCCATGAGCAAAAAACGTATAGCCTTCGGGTCGTATCCCTTGGCTATTAAATCTCTCAAAGTGTAAAAGTTGCCTAAGCTTTTAGCCATGCGTCTGCCTTCAACAAGCAAGTGCTCCGAGTGCAACCAATAACGGGCAAACTCCTTGCCAGTGGCCGCCTCACTTTGTGCAATCTCGTTTTCATGATGTGGGAAGATTAAGTCTACGCCGCCGCTGTGAATGTCTATGGTTTCGCCCAAATACTTCATCGCCATAGTTGAGCATTCAATGTGCCAGCCAGGCCGGCCCTTGCCGATTTCTGTTTCCCAGAAAACATCGCCGTCTTCCTCGTCCCAAGCCTTCCAGAGGGCAAAGTCTCTGGCTTCTTCCTTTCCGTACTCGTCAACCTTCACTCTGGCGCCGGGCTTCAACTCTTCAATCTTAAGCTTTGAAAGCTTTCCATACTCTTTGAACTTTGAAATGTCATAGTAAATCGAGCCGTCTTCGCCTTTGTAGGCGTAACCCTTCTCCAAAAGCCTCTTAATTAAAGAGACCATTTCGGGAATATGCTCCGTGGCCCGTGGATAGTGTTCAGCCTTCTCCAGGTTTAAAGCCTCTATATCTTCGAAAAACGCCTTCATATAATAGTCAGTATACTGCCTAAGCGAAACGCCTTGCTTTCTAGCCCCTCTTATAGTCTTGTCATCCACATCGGTTATGTTCATAACTTGGGTCACCCTAAACCCGCGATATTCAAGCCATCTCCGCAGTAAATCTTGAAAAATAAATGTTCTAAAGTTCCCAATATGGGCAAAGTCGTAAACTGTTGGTCCGCAAGTGTAGATTTTAACTTTTCCTCTCTCTAAGGGAGTGAATTTTTCCTTCTTCCGCGTCAAAGTGTTGAAAAAGAAAATGTTCTCCTGCAGTGTTTCCATTGTTTTCGCCAAAAGGATAATGGCAGAAGCATTTAAAGCCTTTACTTTATCATTAATCGTATTTTCTAAGCCTTATCATCTTCCTAAAGCTTTTGAGGTCTTGGGCAACAAGCTTTAGGAAGTGCACTTCCTCCATGGTCTTTTCAAACTTTGCAAACTCTTCGTAAAGCCTTTCCAATTGACTTCTGTTTTCGTTCATTCTTGTCTTCCTCTTATGTTTAGGCTTGGTTTAGGGCTTTCATTGTTTTTTGGCTAACCAAGCAGCCATTCCGTCATCGAGGAGAAAGGAGAAGGCTTCGAAAACGGAAAACAAATTTTTGGCTGCTTTGGTTCAGCCTTCAACCTCAGCCCCCACACTGCATCGTAAGACTTAATATTCAAGTCTTGTATAAAAGCATTACTGAATAACACAAACATACAAACTCTCAACGTTGCCCTACCCAACAGCCAATATGCCTTCAAGAATTTTATCTTCAGAAACATTCAACTGCTTAGAAAGCCACGTCTTCAGAAGAGCCGTTTGCTTCGGAAGCTCCCCACTGTAAGTTATGATTTGGTTGTTCTTAAGAGCGTCCGCCTGAAAAGTTTTCTCCGTTTCCTTATACAGGAAGGATAATGTTTGGGCTTGATGAGCTAGGGTTTGAAAGTCCTCCCACTGCTTGCAACGCAAAATAACTGGAGGACCCCTTATTTCAACAGGCGCTTGAGCCTTCTGTGTCTGCAATGTTTGCGCCGGCATCTTAGATGATTCATGGGAAGTTGACAGATAAGAAATTAAATTAGATATCTCGCCTTGTAAATTTGTAAGTCTCTCCTCAACATTCTCTATTTTTCCGCTTAATTCGCCGGTCTCCCCAAGCCTTTCAGTGATTTTGCCCAACTCGTTAATGAGGCGGTCTAAATCCTTTTCATGCTCCCTTAAAACATTTATTATAAAATCTAAGGCTTCTAAAGCGTCATCCTTTGACGGAGCTTTCTTTGACATGGTTCTCCTACCTTTTTCAAGCTACTCAATGCCATTCTATATAAATAAAGGTAGCGAATCCTTAAAATGTATCCAAATGAATAGCCAAACATATTTATTGACAATAATACCAAAACATTCAGCTTTTGCATTAAAAAGCAAATGATGATCTGACAAGTTATCTAAGGACTGTTTTGTCTTTAAGAGCTTGGGTATACATGTTTGATGATACTCCTGCAATTAATCCTCCTATGGCGTCATTGGTGATTGGACCGAGCTTTTTCAAGATTCCAGGCTTATTCTGGTCAAATCTTACAAACTCGAAAATTCCCTTGGCTCCAGCAATGTAATTGGCAATGGCTATACCTAACAGTTCGTCTGCAACAAGTCCCGGACGGCCAGCAAACCTTTCAGCAGTTAATCCTGGCACTAGCCCGTGTTTTGCCTCTTCTTCTAAAAGGAAGGAGGCAACCTCCAAGCAGGAAACATTTACATCACACAAGGCTTCAATAAAACCTTGTTTGAGAAGTTCAGCAGCTCTTTCCTTTGTTTCCACTCCAGGATGGGGGACAAACAGCTCCAAAGCGGTGTTCACAAGATCATTAAGGGTTATTCCCCTTTCCTCCAGATACTTAATCATTGGCGGAGTTTGATTCTCAGATTCCATTTAAACCACACATTTTGATAATCCAGCGCCCCCAAATAAATTATTTAGGTAGGCAAAGGTGTTTTTCACGCGAACATATCAAGGAAAAACTTACAAATCAAAAATTGTAAATGGATGTGGGTGGGAGGAAACTGTTTGCGTGATGTAATCTTCGCCTTCAACGAGAACGCTGGAAAAGCTTTTCTAGAGCGTTTGAAAGGCAAAAAGCCTCTATTTGCCTGCGTGATAGGAGTTACTGAAACCGCGAAAATTCCTGGAATATCCGCTGCTGGGAAATATCCAGACTTAACTGACTACACACCTCCAGCGGACGTCGAACTTCTTCTTCTCGGAAAATGCAAGTGCATCCACGGAGTTCCCGTAACCCCTGAAGGCATACCAACACCAGCGTTAATAACTAAAGCCGCTCTCGGATTGGCGGATCTACCAGTTCTAGTGGTTAGTGGCGGTTTGAAGATTAAGCCTCAAATACCATTTTTTGACTTGGGAGGAAACCCGGGCGGTGACATAAGAACTGGAAACGCTGTCAAAAATGCTGAAGAAGTTTTTGAAAAAGCGAAGCTTTTGGGCGAGAATTTGGCTAAAATTGCAGAATACTTGGTGATTGGAGAAAGCGTCCCAGGAGGCACTACAACGGCGCTTGGCGTTATGTTGGCTATGGGCGTAAACGCTGAGGGAAAAATCAGTAGCAGCATGCCAAACAATCCCCATGAACTTAAGATCAAAACAGTTGAAGCGGGGTTTAGAGCTTCTGGCATAAAGTTTGGGGCTTTGGCGAATGACCCGCTGAAGGCTGTTTCGTGCGTTGGAGATCCTATGATGCCAGCCTTCGCCGGCCTAGTTGCTGGAGCCGCGGAAAGTATTCCAGTGTTGATGGCTGGTGGAACCCAAATGGGCGCCATATTGGCCATTGTTAAAGCATTAAAGCCTAAAATTTTGGGCAATGTGGCTATTGGAACCACTAGATGGGTTATAGCTGATAAGACAGCCGACTTGGCAGGCATAGTTGCTCAGATTGCTGATGTTCCAGTTTTGGCTGCAAACCTCGACTTTAGTCTATCAAAATTTGATGGTTTAAAAGCTTACGAGGCTGGAGTGGTGAAGGAGGGTGTTGGCGCTGGAGGCGCATGTATAGCCGCTATCCTAAAGTCGTCTGGCATGATTTCAAGCGTGGGTTTGCTTGCGGAAGTTGAGAAAATATATAACCAACTTGTATCTAGTGACGTAACATGATTAAGGAAATAAAAAATCTGCTGGGTTTTCTGACGATTTTTCCAGTGGGCATGTCCCAGGACTGCCTTACAGACGCTGCGAAATACATGTACTTATTTCCAGTTATTGGAGCCTTAATAGGATTTTTAGCAGGGCTGCTGGCTTTAGCTTTAAATTATGTGCTCCCAAGTCTTATAGTTGGAATATTGACATGCGGCTTTATATTGTTGCTCACGGGGCTTCACCACACTGATGGCTTGTTAGACTTCGGCGACGGCTTAATGTGCCAAGGTCCACCGGAAAGGAAAATTGAGGTAATGCATGACGTCCAGACGGGAACAGGCGGTTTGATGCTTGGCTTAATCACCATTTTAACAACCGCCTTATGCATCGCGCAGCTTAAAAGAGGTTTCATTCTCCAAAGCCTAATAGTATCTGAGGTTTCTGCCAAGCTTGCCATGGTTGCCTTAGCAGGGTTTGGCAGATCTGCCCACGAAGGAATGAACACCTACTTCATTAACGCAATGCACAGCACCCATCGAAAGCTCAGGCTGGCAACCGCCTTGGCAATATCCCTAATAACCGCGTTTTCTGCGCTTGGAATAGCGGGTTTAATAACAATCATAGCGGGCTTATTTGCAGCATTCATCCTTCTCTGGATCTCGAACCGCCATTTCAAAGGAGTGACAGGCGATGTTATGGGAGCCGCAAACGAGTTGGCGCGTATGGCGTCGCTGCTCTCCATTTTAATGTTAGCAATGGCAAAAGTATTTTAGGAGGAGATAAGCGAAGGCAAGGAACCGCCCAATTTATTTATAAATTCTTTGGAGGGTGAGTGTTAAAGCTTTATACTGGCCATGCATAGGCTAGGTTGTGTGTTAGATGAGTCGAATAAGGGTATGCGTTGTAACTCATCTTTTTTTGCCCCATGTCGGTGGGATAGAAAGGGTTGTTTATGAGCAATGTAAGCGTTTGTTGCGGGAAAATTATGAGCCAATAATACTCACGAGCGAAATTACTGGGAAAAGCGCGTACACCTTTGATGGTTTAAAGGTTTATTGCTACCCAACCTTAAAAGTTGGGTTCGAATTGGGAATACCCTACAGCGTCCCAAAGCCTAACAGCTACAAACTTTTTTTGGAGCATATTAAAGACTGTGACATAGTGCATGTGCATGGACACCCATACCTCTCCTCTTTTACAGCCGTCAAAGCGGCGAAAAAGTGTTCCAAACCAATAGTTCTTACTCAACACAACACTTTTATTGAGTATGGGAGTTTTTGGGATCTCGCTGAAAGTCTGAATGATTTTTTTGTTGGAAGGAATGTGTTAAAGGCGCCGGATAAGATAATAGTTGTTAGTAGGGCAACTTTGAACTATGTTCTCAGTTTGGGTGCTGATCCGCGGAAAGTTGAAGTTTTATACAACGGGGTTGATTTGGATAAGTTTAAACCAGCAAAAATGTCTAAGGGGGAGACTAGGAAAAGCCTTGGAATACCTGAAGATTATTTTGTAATCTTAACAGTTAGGCGTCTTGTATACAAAAATGGGATAGACTCCTTGTTGGAAAGTGCAAGGATCGCTGTTGAAAAAAATTCGCGTTTGCTCTTTCTCGTAATAGGGAATGGCCCAGACTTTGAAAAGGTCGATGCTAAAATACGAGAATTTAGACTTGAGAAGAATTTTAGACTTTTAGGTTTTGTCCCAGACTCTTATCTCTTACATTATTACAATGCTTCAGACGTTTTTGTTTTACCATCAAAATCTGGAGAAGGAATGCCCTTAGTTTTGCTTGAAGCTATGGCTTGTGGTCTCCCAGTAGTGGCGACAAATGTTGGGGGAGTGCCGGAAATTATCGATGAAAAATGTGGGAAAATAGTGCCGCCAAACGACGCAGTATCCCTTGCCGAAGCCTTGGTGGAATTTTCACACAAAAATCTTTCCCCCCACCACGAAAGGATTAGGAAGATTGTGGAGAAAAGACATGATTGGAATCGGAATGTAAAGAGGCTCATTGAGATTTACGAAGAGCTTATTTAGTTAGACTGTAAACTCTAATTTGCGCGCGTGCCCTATTACGGGTTAGTGACATGTCGAAAATAGACATGGTTTCAGTTGTAATTCCCACGTTAAATGAGGCAGGCACCATAGGGGAGACTATAAAGACTATAAGAAAGGTTCTTAGATATCCCCATGAAATAATTGTTGTTGACGGCAACTCGACGGATAACACAAGAGAAATCGTGAAAAAAGAAAACTGCAGGCTAATAGTTGAACCAAAACGCGGTTACGGCGTCGCCCTCAAAGCAGGAGTAGAACACGCCAAAGGCGACGTAGTGGTGATGGTTGACGGCGATGGTACCTACGAAATTAAAGACATTAACAAGCTGTTAGAGGCTATGTATGATGAAAACGCAGAACTGTGCCTTGGCGCGCGAATGAACGGTTTATACGACAAGTCGATGGATGTTACCAACTTTTTAGGAAATAAGGCTATAACATTCCTTTTCAATCTGCTTTATAGACAGAGACTCGTGGATAGCCAATCTGGTTTTAGGGTTATTATGCGCTCAGCGCTTGAAAAAGTTGAGTTGAAGGAGGAAGACATGGCCTTTGCTACTGAAATGCTTGTGCGTTTCGCTAAAAAAGGCTTTAAAATAATAGAAGTCCCAACATCTTACAAGCCTAGAGTCTACGGTAAATCCAAACTTAAAAGAGTAAAGGCTGGACTGGAAATATTTAGAGTTCTTATAAGAGGAGTAAAAGATTGAAGTTCCCATCGAAGAAGGATTTCAAAAGATACTTCAGCCAAGTGGCAAAGTTGTCTGACCGAAATGTTTATGCGGTTTCAATAATGCTTGCGCTTGCCGTTGTAACCCCGCTTCTTATATATAGCTACATTTCTGTAAGGAAAACAGATGAATCCATTTCGTTCTCCGTGCTTGACCAGTGGAAAAAAGCGGAAAAATATCCGAAACTTCTCGTCATAGGACAGAATAACACGTGCCACTTGTGGTTGTTAGTTGAAAACGGCATGGAAAAAAACGTTTCATGTAAGGTTCTGTTAAAAATAACCAGTACTCCCATTTCCACATTTCCAGTTTTAACTGGAGCAAATGAAAGTTATGAAATGAGAATTGACAGCGGAGAGAGGTGGGAAAAACCTATCAACGTAACCATTGAGAAACCAGGAGATTTTCATTTAATATTTGAACTCTGGGTATACGATGAAGAAACTGGCGAATTCGAGTTTTCAAACAAGTGCGTAGTTTTAAATGTGGAAGTTATGGAAGGTTAACGTTTAACAGACACTTTAATGGGTTTTTTGGCGTATTCTGCCTCAATCTGAGTTCGGTAAATATTATTGTATGCACAGAATGGGATTATCCTAAAATCTGGAGTAACATAATGTATAACGCATCTTCTAACGCGGTTTATGTCAAAATTATATCTATCCATAAAAGCCATGCATCCAAGCAGAAAAATACGCCGCCTAAGGTTGCCAAGCGACCTATAAGTTGGGGAAACGTGAACCCTTAGAACCGTCTTGAAAAAGTTGATTATCCCTATTTCTCTTTGCACTAAATTCCAGTTTAAAGATTTCAGTGCAGCGAAAAACAGAGTTAATAGAATTTGGGGTTTACCCTTAGACTCCACAAACTCAGACAATTTAAAAAGAGCGCCGAAAAATTTTTCAAAATTCAGTAACTTATTTAAGGGTATGAGATGACCGTCTTTTGAGACGTAAACCCAATTTACGATTCCGCAGTGAGGACTACACGAAAATAGCGGCCAAGGCTTTTTCATAAAACGCCTCATAACCATTATAGGCGGCGTCATTATTGAGAGGGGAAAGAGATCCTCAGCTTTTATTTCACCGCAAGTCTGCGTTTCAACTTCTTCTGCAAAAGTATTATCCGTCCACTCGTTTAAAAAGGGGTTATCTGTGGCTCTGCCTGTAAAAGCTATCGGCTGGAAAACCACTCCTCTTACAATATCTGAGTTTTCGGCGGCGAAACGGATTATGCTTCCAACATGGTTATCATTCACTCCGCGTATAAGGGTGGGAACCAATATAATTTCAATGTCGTATTTGCGGCATATCTCTATGACTTTCAACTTTTCTTCCAGCAGCTTTTCTCCCCTCAATTTTTCGTAAATTCCGTTATCAAGGCTGTCAAATTGTAGGTAAACTATGTTCAACCCGCTTTTCTTCAATTTAGCAGCCAAACCTTTTTGTCTTGCTATTCTAATGCCATTGGTTGCCAATATAGTTAGAAAACCAAATTCATCTGCAAACTGGATTATTTCATCAAGATCATCACGTAGTAGAGGTTCACCGCCAGAAAAAAGCACAGCAGGAGGCTTAGGATCAAGCTGACTTAAAAACTTTAACATTTCAAAGATTTCCTGTTTAGAGGGTTCATAATTAGATTCATGTTGCGGGAAGCTTGCGAAGCATATGGGACAAAACAGATCGCACCTTTTCGTTAAATCAATGACTGCAATCACCGTTTTTGACAAGTGATCATTGCAAAGTCCACAAGCATACGGACAATTGTTAGGATCATCCAGTTTTGCCTTATTATTGAAGTGTTTAAAGAAGTCAAATTTTTCAACAAACTCATAAACTTTGGGGCTCTGCCAATGGGTTGCCGTAAATGTTCCGTGCTCTTCGCATTTTTTATACAGTACAACTTTATCTTCTTTCTGAACAACTTCGGTTTCAATTTTTTTGAGGCATTCTGGGCATACGCTTTCAGTTTTTTTCATAGAAAGACCTCAACTATTAGAGCCAAGGGTATAAGAATCATAGTCATGGTCATTAAACGTTCACTTTTTCTTATGTTATCTAGCGAAGTTGACGCTTTTAGAAGACTTGCTGAAGAATAAAGGATTAGAAGACTCCATATTAACATGCATGTAAGGTATCCTACTCCAAAAACATGAAAGACATATGGTAGAGGCGTTAATAAAGCGCAAACAATAAAAAACAAGGTCGCCGTTTTAACTGATTTACTAATACCTATTTTCTGGGGCAGTGTTGGATATCCAACTTTTGAATCCCCATCTAAACTCAAGATATCTCTTAAAATGTTGCCTCCAATGGTTCCAAAACTTATGGGATAAAGGCTTAATGAAGAAAGAGTAATTTTTCCGAAACCTGCAGCTTCGCCGTAAAGAAATGCTGTTCCTGTTAAACATCCAACTAAAATATTTGCAGCGAAACCTGACTTCCTTTTTATGTATGCAGAGTACAATATCAATAAAACAGCATCAACCATTACTATTATGAGGGAAAGCCAATTTATCAATGAAGATAAAAATAATGCAAGAAGAAAGAGGAAAACTGAAATTCCTAAGGCAAGTTTTGGAGAGATTTCTCCCGAAGGTATCGGCCGGTTAGGTTTGATAACTGCATCGCTTTCTTTGTCAAAAAAATCATTTATTGAAAATCCCGCAGAGCTTAGGGAAGCCATGGAAAAAAATGTTAACAGGGACGCGCTTAGCTCGAGATTTCCCTTTTTGAGAGCGGCGAGAGTCAATAGCGATAAGCCTCCAGTCATTAACCAGTAAGGCAGCCTCAAAAGTTTTAAAATTCCTTTAAAATTAGCTTTGGGCAAATTATAACAGCCTCTCTACGCTTATAAGATTTTTCAAGCCTTCTTCTAGGCTAGTTTTCGGCGTCCATTTCAACCTTTCACGGGTTTTACTTATATCCAGCCAGATAATTTCAACATCCCCTTCCCAAGACTTGTTTGTGGGTGTTATAACGGTTTCATCCAGTTTAAGCATTTTCAACAAGGTTTTGGCTAAATCAACAACTTTCATTGTCCTGCCAAATCCAACGTTAAAGGTTTGACTCAAAGCCTCTTTTGAAGTAGCAGATAATATTAAGGCTTCAACAACATCTGACACGTGAACGAAGTCTCTGGATTGAAGACCCGAACCAATTATTTCAAGCTTTCCGGGATTTTTGCGGATTTTATGTAGAAAATCAGCTATAACCCCGTGGCATCTTGGTCCGTAAGCGTTGGCAATTCGCATAATCGAGGCTTCCAAGCCGTATTTCTCCACATACATGTTGCAATAGTTTTCTCCTACAAGTTTTGATAAACCATAAAATGATATAGGATTAAGCGGCGAGTTTTCCGGAGTTGGAGTTTTAGCAGGTTTTCCATAGACTGCGGCGCTGGAGGCATAAACTACTCTTGCATCCTTTTTCCGTGCCAATTCAAGAATGTTTAGGGTTCCATAGGCGTTTGTTTTGAAGTCTTCAGCAGGGTTTTCCATGGAGTATGGAACGCTTACTTGCGCTGCCAAGTGGAATATAACATCGACTTTTCCAACATTATTTTCAAGCATTTCAAAGTTTCCTACGTCCCCTTTTACGAACTTCACCGGCTTAGGCAAGTCTTTTACATTTTCTATTCTTCCAGTTGAAAGATTGTCATAAATTGTCAGATTCGCGCCATTTTCAAGCAGTTTTAGGCATAGGTGATAGCCTATAAAGCCTGCGCCACCCGTCACCAATATACGCTTTCCCTCAAGGGTCTCCAAGTTTCTACAGCACCTACAGCTTTATTTGAGAGTTGAGGTTAATAGTTATGCTATGAACGCTGTAAGGATTTTTAAGGATTTGCTATCCTTCCTTACAATAATACCATTAGCTAAAGATGAAAGCTTCCTAGAGACATCCGCAAGATACATGTTTCTATTTCCGCTTATTGGCGCAATTATAGGATTACTTGCATCAGCATATTTCTATTTTTGCGTTTACCTTTTATCCCTCATCTTCTCCGTTTTGAACGCCTTTTTCGCTATTCCTGAAAATTTGTTCGTTAGAGTTTTTTCCTCCGGAATCACATTATCCTTTTTGCTTGTTTTGACGGGTCTTCAACATTTTGATGGACTTGTGGATGTAGGGAATGTTTTAGGCTTAAAAACTTTAGAAGAAAGAGAATTTGTTGCCCATGCATGGATTGTAACCTATAAGGGCGTCTTCTTGGCAGTTTTTGTTGAGTTCTTAACCTTTTTAGGGATTTTTCTGCTAAATTTAAACTTCGCATTTAAGGCGTTAATTTGCGCTGAGGTTTCAGCTAAGTTGGCCATGGTTACAGTTGTTTGGGTTGGAAAGCCAGCTCACGAAGGAAAAGGCGCCTTGTTTGCTAGAATCAACAGTAAAAGGAAAATTAACTTTATGGCCTACGCTTTCTCCTTTCTCATCACTCTCCCACTTCTTGGATTGTTAAGTCTAGTCTTAATATTGCTAAGTCTTTCTTTAGGAGTCTTCATGGAGTTTATCTCCGAAAGGTTATTTGGAAGAGTATCTGGAGACATTCTGGGCGCAACCAACGAGATTGCTAGAACTATTTGCTTGCTTCTAATAGCAGTTATGGTGATTTCATGAAAGTTCCAGCTTTAATCATGGCTGGAGGAAAAGGGAAAAGGTTCCATCTAGAAATTGAAAAACCTTTAGCCCAATTCTTAGGTAAGCCGCTCATAGACTGGGTTATAGAAGCGGTTAAATCCGCAAGCAAAATTTCAGGCTTCTATGTGGTAACAAGCCCAAATACTTTAGAAACGGAAAAGAAATGCCTCAGAGAAGGATTAAACGTAATTAGAACCGACGGAAAAGACTATCATCATGATTTGAAGCAAGCCATCACAAAAAACCATTTGTACTGTCCTGTTCTAACAGTCTCTTCAGACCTACCAGCGTTGACAAGCGCCTTCCTTGACCAGATAGTTTTGGAATATGAAAAATGCGGAAAACCAGCGTTAACGGTGCTGGTTCCGATGGAAAAGTGCCTGGAGATAGGCCTTTCCACAGCATCCCCTTACACCTATAAGGGTGCAATTTATGCTGTCTCTGGAATCAACATAATAGATGGCGCAAAAATATTTCAGGATGAGCTTGACCAAGAAGTCATCATATCGGATAATGTTGAGGCTGCTTTGAACATAAACAGCCTTAAAGATTTAAGAAACGCTGAAAGATACTTGAAAAATATAAAGAGGTATTGAAGTGAAGTTTTTCTCTTTACTGTAAAATCGTTTTCAAAGCTTGCACAAGCATGAGGTTTTCCTTAGCCTTTCTGACGGAAATTCTGAAGTATGTTTCATCAAGCCCGTGGAAGTCTTCGCAGTTCCTTATTATAATGCCCTTCTCTGCAAGTTTCTCCTTCAATTCCCTCGCAGTTATGCGTTTATCTAAAATTTTTACTAGCAGAAAGTTTGTTTCAGAAGGAAATACTTTCAATGCGCTTATCTTGGTTAGCATTCCAGCCAACTTTCTCTTTTCTCTTTCCACAAACTTTTTTGTCTTTTCAATGAATCGCGTGTCTTCCAAAGCTGCCTGCGCCGCAACGAGGGCTAAACAACTGGCATTCCAAGGCAGTCGAAAATTCTCAAGGGATTGAATTAGCTTAGAGGCGCCTATTCCGTAGCCTAGTCTTAGGCCGGGCATTCCAAAAAACTTTGAGAAAGATCTAACCACGAAGAGATTATCATATTTGTGAACGTATGGGGTTACGGTGTAGTCTTGATATAAATTGATAAAGTCTATGTAGTTTTCGTCGACTAAAATATGGATTTTCTTGGTGTGACAAAACTCAATTAAATTCATGATCATTTCGCGTTTAAACAGTTTCCCAGAGGGGCTGTGGGGGTTGCAAACAATCAGCGTTTTAGTGTTGTTGGTGATTGCTCTTTTAACAACATCAACATTTAGAGAGAAGTCTTCAGACATTTTTACTAACACAGGTTTAGCGTCAGCCCTTAACGCAGCTCTTTCATATTCCGTAAATGAGGGAACTGGGATTATTACTTCACGACCACGTGCAAAAAGTTCCACAAACATGTAAATAAGCTCAATTGAGCCATTCCCAATAATGACATTGTCAAGATTTATTCCTTTAACATATTCGACGATGCTTCTTTTCAGATCAAAAGGGTTCTGATCTGGGTAAAACTTAGTCAAAACTGCAAACTTTTTTATTGCTTTAACTGCTTTCGGCGGAGGCCCAAAAGGGTTTACGGGTGCACTGAAGTCTATTATTCTTTCAATGGGGATCCCATATTTTCGGGAGAAACCCCAAACGTCTCCGCCATGTGGTCTACATTTAGTTTTCTCGTTCATCACGGTTTTCTCCTTTTACAAGCAATTCAAATATTTTATCTTCCATCATCCACTGCTCTTTAAAATGGCGGTTGTAACTGTTAAAAATTTTGTAAAGCCAGTACACTATTCCCAAACCCAGAGTAATAACCGTAAGCAATAAGCATCTTTTAATGTTTATGCTTGGAACTTCAAAGTTTTTCTCTTGAAGTAAGCTTCCAAATAGCATTCTCTGCTTTTCCTCGTGTAAAACTAAATCTTTGGAGAGAAGATAGGCTATGATGAAAATTGGGAAGATTAAGACTATGGATAAGGTCCACACCAGCGAGTTTCTTTCAGCAGAATTGGTCTTTTCAAGTTTTAAATCCACGCCTCTATCTTTCAAGTGCACAACTACAAGGTCTTCCAACTCTTTTTGCCGTGCAAAATGCTTGTTTCTCCTCTCAATTAACAGATAAAACATGGGGAAAAAGGCTAACCCGAAAGTTGCCACTGCAGCTAAAAACCACATGGAAAACCACATGACCCTATCTGTTTCAGCTCTTCGGGCAATGTTTTCTTTGATGTTGTCTATTAGCAATTTGTTATCCATTTTGCAAATGTATATCAACATCGTTTATAAATCCCTTCGCTTCAAAAACATGGTGATGCAAAACCATAAACCATTGATCTCTGTGATTATTCCCGTATTTAACGAAGAACCAACCGTAGGTAATATAATAGAACGCGCTAGAAAATCAGTGGAGAGGATGGGCTTTTACTACGAAATACTAGTTGTGGACGACTGTTCAACGGACAACTCCCTTGAAGTTTCCTTAAGAAGCAAGGTTAAAGTGTTGTCGCTCAAGGAGCACATGGGTAAGGGCTACGCTCTCAGAATGGGATTTAAAAAAGCAAAAGGAGACATCATTGTAACCATAGACTCAGATGGTTCGCATAATCCCGAAGAACTCCCAAAACTTCTCGAGCCAATTTTAAAAGACGAAGCAGACTTCATAATCGGCTCAAGATTTCTAAATAAAGAGAATATTTTTCAAAAAAGGGTAAACAAGGTTGGAGCTCAACTTCTCAACTTCCTCGTCAAAATCTTAACGAAACAAAACACTTCAGACTCCCAATCAGGATATCGCGCATTTAAATCATCACTGCTTAAAAAGGTAAATCTGAAATCTAATGGATATGAAATAGAGTCAGAAATGCTGATAAAAGCCATCAAGAGAGGATTCAGGACGAAGGAAGTACCAATAAAATTTGAACAGAGAACCTATGGAAAATCAAAGCTGGATCCCTTAAGAGACGGCGCCAAAATTTTTGCAGCAACATTAGCCGCATTCACAGGAGACAAAACATGGAAAATGAAAAAATAAGCGATCTTCCCAAAGTATCTATAATCATCACCACATTAAACAATGAACAAACCATAGGCGAATGTCTCAAATCTATTTTTGAGCTAAACTATCCAAAAGAACTCCTTGAAGTAATTGTTGTTGATGGTGGTTCAAAAGACTCAACAACAAAAATAGCTCAAAACTACCCCGCTAAAATCATTGTAAAGCAGTCAAATGCACCGGCAGCATATAATTACGCCATAAACCATGTAGAAAGCGAAGTTGTTGGCATAATTGATGCGGATGCAAAAGTAGAAAAGGAATGGTTAAACAAGCTTATAGCACACTTAAAGGATCCCCAAGTGGCAGGAGTCAGCGGAACAATTGAAACATGGAACAGCGAACGTTTACTCCCAAGATGTATAGGCTATGACCTAAAGTATAGATATAGCCGCATAAAGGGTGAAACTAAACGCGTAGCAACAATGAATTTGCTTCTAAAAAAACACGTCATAAAAGAAATGGGAGGCTTCAACGAGAACCTTCCAACCCAATACGACACTGAATTAGGAGTTAGAATAACCAGCAAAGGATACAAGATTATTCTTGAACCCCAAGCAAAATGTTACCATTTCAATAGACCAACATGGAAAGAATATTTCAAGCAGCAGCTACACTATGGAAAGAACACTTCGAGACTTTACCTTAAAAGTCCGAAACTGATTAGAGGCGACGCCATAACTGATTTCTGGATGAACATACAACCCATTTTGATTGCAGCGGCTATTTTGCTGGTTATTGCAGGTTTCTTTGAAAAGTTCATGTGGTATGTTTCCGCCTCTATTCTAGCGTTTCTTTTAATTTTTTACCTTGCCTCTGCAGTTAAACTCTCATATAGTTATAAGGATGCAAGTGCAATGTTGCTGGTGGTAGTTTACTTCGCCAGAGCGATTGCATGGACTCTAGGCGGAGCCATTTCAGTCGTTAAGATTTTGAAGGCGGGGGAAGACTAAACTTTTGGTCAACGTTTGCTTCATCACCCCAGAATATTATCCCATCACTGGAGGAACAGGCTCTTATGTTTACTATCTTTCCAACATGCTTGTTAAACATGGAAATAATGTGAGTGTAGTTACAAAAGACAGCGGACATGCAGCACAAGCGACCATCGACAAAATCCGAACTTTTACAGTTAAGGCTTCTGGAATTCCCATGATTGATCCTCTGCTTTTTTTCCGAGCTTCTTCCAGAAAGTTAAATGAGATAAAAGCCCAATTTAAAGTGGATATAGCCCACGCGAATCTCCCGTTGATTCCAAACTTTGTAGTTCCAAACGATTTTGGCGAAGTTCTTGTCTCTACTGTTCACTCAACCTGGGATGGAGAGGCAAAAGCTATTAAAAACGAGCCTTTTATGGGTTTAAATTTCAACGAAAAAATTGTCAGAAGCTTCACATGGGTTTTGAAACAGTTCGAGTATAGGTTGCTTAAGCGTTCAGACAGAATAATCGCTGTAAGCGGATACACAAAAAAGGAAATTCTGAAAAATTATGACATCCCCTCCTGGAAAATTAAGGTTATTTTTAATGGGGTAGACCTTGAAAAGTTTAAACCAGCTGAAGATAAGGCCAGATTTAAATGGGCACTTGGTTTCAGCGAAAAAGATTTGCTTATTCTTTACGTGGGCCGTTTGTATAGTAGGAAAGGGTTGCCAACCCTTATAAGCGCCATTCCTCAAGTGGTTAGGAAAGCGAGAAACGCAAGGTTTTTGATCTCTGGAAAGGGCTTAAGCGGGGAAGAGAAAAAGCTGAAAAGTTACGTAGAAAAGTTCAAAGTAACTCAAAACGTTGTTTTTCTCGGTTATTATCCAGATGAAAAGCTTCCCAGCTTGTATAAGGCGGCAGACATTTTTGTTTTCCCCTCTGTTTATGAAAATATGCCTTTTGCCATGTTGGAGGCTTTGGCCAGCGGATTGCCAGTTGTGACGACGAGAGTAGGAGGCATTCCAGAAGTTATCGAAGATGGAAAGAACGGATTTCTAATTAATCCATACGATTCTCGGGGGTTAGCCAATATGATTCTCTATTTGATAGAAAACCCTAAAATGGCTTCTGAAATGGGACTTTTAGGAAGGAGAACTGTTGAAAGGAAATGCAACTGGGATAACATAGTGAAACAGGTGCTTGAAGTCTACAATGAAGCGTTGACTAAATAGCTTCTAAAAGTTTACGATAGTAAGTAAGCAGTTTCTGACAAATTTTAATCAGGTCCGAATTGCAGAAAACAGCTTTCGTCAAAAAGCTATGCTTGAATATTTCATGCTGCAATCTTACAGGCAAGTCGGCTACGGGAAGGGCGAATTTACGACGGACTTTTGTAAGGCTATATCCAACAGCTTTGATGTCTTCCTCTTTAAGCTCAACTTTTCCAGCAATATAGTTCAGATGATTTATTTCCTTCCAATTAATTCCCATAATTTTTGTCGCCACTATGTCAAGAGCTAATGGGCATTTGCTGGACAATACCAAACTCGTTTTTACCGGAGCACCTCTTGTAGGGCCGTTTTTCTCCATAGCCGTCAAAGCATCCATTATGGTGACCTTCGGCTTGAGAAAGCTGAAGAGGCTGAACAACACCTCGTTAAAGTATGGATGTAGAAAAATGCGTCTCCTATCCGGAATGAGTCCAAAAAGGTTTTTTATGGCGCCGCTGTAAACGGTGAACTCGTGGGTTTTCATAACTGGCGCATCAATTAACGCGTCGGTTTCAAGCAAAGTTTTTGGAAGAACCAACTTCTTAACGTGAGGCTCTCTAAAACGCACCTCCACAAATTTGTCCTCCGAGAAGTTTAATGTTCTGCCGCCTGCTTTTTTGACTGCTGCTTCTATTCCTGTTTTCTTGAATGCTAAACTGCATGAATAGTTATATCCGTCAGATTCTCCCACTATGACCTCTTCAGCAGTTTCACGCAGTAACCCAACTAGGCTATAAAGCAAAAGGGGGTTTGTAACCGCACCCGGAACATATTGGGGCATACAAATGTTCGGTTTTATTACGATTTTTCCTCGGCCCTTAAACCCGGTAAAACTTAGCGCTTCCCTTAGAATCTCTGAAAGATTACTTTCTTCAGCCTTTAATAGTATAACCTCTTTTTTCCCGCTCATTTTGAACACGCTTTAGTCCTTTGCAAGGATACATCCCGGGTCAGAGGCTAATATGTCTCTGTTATAGGCGTAGGCTCTGGCTCTGCATCCACCGCAGATATACTTGAAATCGCATTTTCCACAATGCCCTCTTAAGTTTTCCCTGCTCCTTAAAGCGTTAAATATTTTTGAGTTTAGCCATATTTCTCCAAATTTTTCCTTTTTTAGGTTACCAACTTTTATCGGCATGAAGACGCATGGCTGAACGTTTCCTTCAGGAGAGATGGAGCAGTAAAACCTTCCAGCTCCGCATCCGCCTATGAAATCTGCAAGGACTTTTGCCTTACTGCTTACTTTTGTGGTTTGCATATGCGCCATAGGCATGAGAATTTCGCCTTCACGGTTTTGCTGCTGTGCCACAGCGACTCTTGCCAGTTGAGGAGCAGTAGCTAATATAGTAACCTTTGAGCCGCTTAGAAGCCTATCAAGTAGAAAAAGAAGGGTCTCCTCCCTTTCCTCTGGAGAAAGGTCTTGCGAAACAAGCTCTGCGCCTCTTCCAACTGGAACAAAATTGAAAAGCGCAAACCTTTTTGCCCCAAGGTTTTCAGCCAACTCTAAGATTTTTGGTATATCCTTAAAGTTTCTTTTCGTCGCCGTGACGGCTACAGAGGCGCATAAGTTTTCTTCAACACAGTTTTTCAAGCCCGCCACGGTCATTTCAAATGCACCTTTCAACCCCCTGAATTCATCGTGAACTTCTGGAGTGCTTCCATCAAGGCTTATTTCAACATAGTGAAGTCCAATCTCCCTCAATTTTCTCGCCGTTTGCTTATTCAACAATGTTCCGTTTGTTGCAAGTGAAACGTAGAGGCCGGAGTCAACAGCGTGCTTCGCCACTTCAAAGAAGTCTTTTCTGGCTAGGGGTTCGCCTCCTGAAAAGGCTAGGGCCACGACGCCGAAGTCTGCAAGCTGATTTACAACGTCTAAGGCTTCTTTTGTTGTTAACTCTTTGGGTGAGGCGGCTCTTGCGTTAGAATAACAGTGTTTACAGTTTAAGTTGCAATTCCTCGTATAATCCCAAACTACAAGAAAAGGCGAATATGCTGTCAAAGGCTTTGTTATGCCAAAATAAGTGAAGGTTTTAACTATGCTTTTTATTCCTCTTCGGGCATAGCTATTTGCTAGAATCCTTTTAACTTTACCTTCTTCGATTGAAAGGCTTCTTCTGAGAAATTCTATCCAGAACCCTATTATTCTTGAGTACACACGGCATTTCCTACATTTTTTCGTGTTTAAGCCCACGTAATCGTTTAAGGCTGTTTCAAGTATTTGCCTTCCACAAGCATCACATTCTTTTAATGACAAAGTCAGCATCCTTTTAACAGGTGGGGAAGTTATAACAGCGTCCCAGAAATTGCTGTATCTTATAGGGTTGAAAGCCATTGGATTTCCATCGTCCCTATTATGAGTGCCGCTTCTCATGTTAAATGTTTTTCTTAGAAAAACATCTAGAATCGTGTTGGCTTCTACTTTTCAGTGAATGGAGAGGGGGAATAGGCTACCTTTCCGCCTACAATGGTCATCTCCACTTTAATGCTGTCTATTTCGTTTGGCGGAATTTTTAAAGGGTTTTGAGAGAGAACTGTGAGGTCAGCTAGTTTGCCTTCCTCAATTGAGCCCTTTACATCTTCTTCAAATGACGCGTACGCTGCGTTAACCGTATACATGCGTAAAGCCTCATCAATTGTAATCTGCTCTTCTTGGAAAAATTGTCTTGCCACAGCTGCCTTAATGTGTAGAAAAGGGTTCAAGGGCTCCATCGGGCAGTCGGAGCCGCCGCAGATTATTACCCCCTCGGTCATTAACGTTTTAAGCGGATAAAGCCAACGGGCTCTTTCACTGCCTAAACCATCCATAGCTGACCAAACTGAAAACTCGGAAAAAATCAAATAGGGCTGCACTGAAGCAGTTACCTCAAGATCACTCATACGCCTAATTAGGTCCATATTTAGCAAAGCGGCCTGTTCTATGCGGGGGCGCAAATTTTTCCTAGCTGTTTCATCTAAAGCTTCTTCAATGGCGTTTAAAGCCATGTTTATGGCTTGGTCGCCCATAGCGTGTATTACTGGCTGGAGGTTGTTTTCGCCTATTTCAGCAATTAAATCCTTCAGTTGTTTTTGTGTGTAGAAAAGGGTTCCCTTTTTTTCGGGGCAGTCCTTATATGGGCTTGATAGGGCTGCGGTTCTCGAGGCTAAGGCTCCATCTGCGAAAATTATAACCCCTTGAAGTTTTACTTTCCCTTTAGTTGCGCTGTTAAGCTTTCTTATGTCTTTTAGAAGAGTTGCTGGAATAATTAAGTGAACCCTGAGCGGCAGTTCGTTTTCTGTGCAAAGCTTTCGTATAATCGCGATTTCAGAAGGCGCCAAAACTATCCAGTGTATGCTGGTTATTCCGGTTTCCAAGATTTTCTGAAAAGCCATTTTAACATTTTCAAGGATTTCTTCTTCTGTTGGCGCTGGAATTATTTTCCAAACCATGTCTGTGGCATTTTCACGCAAGATACCGTTGGGCTCACCGGTTTGAGGGTCTTTCTCGATTTCACCGCCTTGTGGAGGAATTGTCTTCGCTGTTATGCTTGCTAGTTCTGATGCTTTAGTGTTTACGACACATACACGCCCTTGACGGCGATAGAGGACAACGGGATTTTCTGGCGAGGCCTCATCTAGGTCTTTCCTATTTGGGTATCTCTTTTCCATGAAGTTGGCTTCATCCCATCCGTAACCTATTATCCATCTACCTTTAGGCACCCTTTCCGAATGCGATCTGATTTGATCTTGCATCTCTCTAATGGATTTGGCGCTAGTTAAGTTAACCCAATTTAAAATTTTCCCAAAATCTGCAACATGAATGTGGGCATCTATTAAGCCTGGAATAACACTTTTTCCCTTTAGATCGATTATTACCGTTTTTTTACCAATAAAAGGGGAGATTTCTTCTTTTATGCCGACCTTGACAATTTTGTCTTTTTTGATGGCCACTGCTTCAGCATAAGGTTTAGAAGAATTCATCGTTAAGATGTGCCCGTTGATTAAGACTAGGTCTGCCTTCAACAGACATTCACCCACTGGACAGTATATTAGGAATCATGTACTCAGTTATAATTAAAGAAGTGTTTAGTATAAGAAAATAACAGATATATCTTAAAGCTTGGCTTCATTCAATGGAGAGACCACCAGTTGCAGAGAAGGAGGCTTGGCAGAACCAATCTTCAAGTTTCAATAATTGGTTTCGGCGGCACATGGATTTCAGAGATTAACACGGAAGAGGCAAAGAAAGTTGTTCGCATAGCTTTCGAGCTTGGCATTAATTACTTTGACACAGCGAAGCTAGATGGAGACAGCGAGGAAAAAATGGGAGCCGCACTGGAAGACGTAAGAGAGGAGTGCATAATCGCCACTAAAACTGGTTCAAGAACGGAAAGCGAAGCATACTCAGACATTAAAAGTAGTTTGCAACGGTTAAAGACGGATAGGCTTGATATAATTCAGCTTCATGGAATAGACGACGAAAAAACATTGAAAAAGGCTTTGAGTCCAAACGGCTCACTTGAAGCGTGTAAACAAGCACGTTCAGAAGGACTAGTGGACTATATCGGTATTACAGGGCATAAGCCCCTTGTACTTGTTGAAGCTATTAAAACAAACGAGTTTGACACGGTGCTTGTCCCCATAAATGTGGTGACAAGGCAAGCTTTAGAGGAACTAGTACCTCTCGCGAAAAGCCTAGATGTGGGCGTTGCTGCCATGAAGCCCCTATCAGCTAAGACATCCAACTTGATAACATGCTTGTACAAACCATCATTGTCCCTTTTTTCCGATGAGCCAGACCTCAAAAGCTTGCTTGGGCAAGACAGAGTTTCAATGGTTCAAAGAGCGCTCAGATTTGCGCTGGCCCAAGATATAGCTGCGGCTGTGGTTGGAATGAGATCTGTTGATGAAGTTGAAGTTGCTGTAGATGTTGGAAACAAGTATAGGGGGTTAACAAGTTACGAGGAAGAACTTTTTAAAGTTAAGCTTGAAGAGCACTGTAGAGACTGCGGACTTTGCCTTCCATGCCCCCAAAATTTGAACATACCAGCAATTCTTAGATTTCACATGCTTTACGAGGCTTACAACCTTAAAAACTGGGCTAAAAACCTTTACAAAGGCCTCGAAGTTGGAGCAGATAAATGCACAAAATGCGGCGAATGCAAGCCAAAATGCCCCTACAACCTACCCATTATAGAAATGCTTGAAAAAGCCAGCACAAATTTCAGTGATACCTTATAAATTTGCATATTCAATTCCACAGCAAAACAAGCATGAACCCAATTGTAGGCACTTAGAGCATCAAGTAGTTTTCTTTAACGCCTCATAATAGACGTTAAACATTTTTTCAGCACATATATCCCAAGAAAAATTTTCGCAGATGAATTTTCTGGCATAACATCCCATTTTCTTTCTTAAGGATTCATTGGATAAAAGATTTATAATTGCGTTAGCTAATTCGCGGCTGTCTGGTTTAACTAAAAATCCAGTTTTTTTGTTTAGCACAAATTCGTTTATGCCTCCAGAGTGGAAGGCGACTACAGGCTTGGCTGAGGCTTGTGCCTCTAATAGTGTTATGCCTTGCCCCTCTTGAATTGATGGCAAAGTGAATATGTCAGAGCAGTTATAAATTGCTGGGAGCACACGCTCGGGAACATTGCCTAGGAAAACAAAATTCTCGTGAACGCCTTGTCTTTTTGAATATGAAACTAGATAGTTTTTCAGCGGCCCGTCTCCAACTATTAGAAATACTACTTTTTTATTTTCCTTGAAGACGTATCTTGCAGCTTCTATAAGAAAGTGAACGCCTTTTCTGGGAATAAGATTTCCAACGAAAAGCACACATGGATTATCATTCACTCTAAATCTGATTCTAAGATTCCTCGAGCTTTGGGCGGGTTTAAATCTTCTGATGTCAACCCCATTTGGAACTACACGTATTTTTGCTGCATCCACGCCATATAATTCCACTATCTTTGACAGCGAGTATTTGCTAACAGTAACTATTAAATCTGCATTTTTAGCTGAATATTCCTCAATTTTTGAAAGCTTGCGCATAAAAGTGCGAGAAAGCTTTGTTCTAAGCGTTGGAGAAGGAAATCTAAGGGATTGAATATATTCATCGGCGAGGACTCCGTGAATTGTGTGGATAAAAGGCTTCTTGATTTTGCGCTGTCCCATAGCTTTCAAAAATCCGTAACCGCTAACAGTATGCGCTTCAAAAACATCTGCTTTTATCGCTTCACACAGCCTACCTAAGGATTTGTTAAAAAACCAGTTGTCAATTGGAAAAAATAGGTCTGTTGAGAAACGTGGAATTAAAGTTATTCCATCCACTAAAGTCGCTTTATTAAAACCCGCTTTTGTACCGCAATAGACTTCAATTTCAACTTTCTCTTGTAACCTTTTAGCAGTTTCAATTATCCGACGCTCTACGCCTCCAAAAAATAAATGCGGGGGTTGAGTATTGAAAACCGCAACCTTGAATCTAACCAAACGACTCATCCTCTGTCAGGGAGCAACCATTTTACGAGTTTTAGACCCATTCCGCTTATATGCTTGCAAGACTTCCGCAATAATCCTTTCTATTTTCAGCTGCAATTTGAAAGGTTAGAATTCCAGTTTCCAAATAAATGCTCAGTTTGAAATGCGGCGGCCCTAAAGTTAGCAACATTATACAATTTTGATAATAACGATCCATTTTCGCTATAATAAAGTTTATATTTCTTTGAAGGTAGGACTCATGTGAAAGGTGAAAAGCTTTTTGGACATAGATAAGGCTGAGATTTTACGTGCGTATGAGTATAGGAAACTATGGCCGCCATACACTTACCGCGAGTATCCCGATGCAACACCTGAAATGCTGAAGGCTTTTGCCGATTTTCTAGAGAACAATGAAAATACAAACCGTAAGAAGATGGAGCTTCAACCATGGGTAACATTCTGCGATTCTAGATGCGCCTTCTGCTATTATCCTTCAACGATTATAACAAATATGAATGTCATTGAGCCCTACTTGGCAGCTTTGAAGAAAGAGCTTAAAATGTATGCAGAGACAAAGTATATGCGGACAAGCGAGTTCGATGAAATTGTTCTCGGAGGGGGAACACCAACAATTTTATCAGCTGAACAAATCATAGACATAATCTCCTTCTGTAAAAGTAACTTCAACATAAGCAGCAAATACATGATAAAGGTAACTGCTTCAACGCATAACACTGACGAGTACAAACTTAAAAAGTTCGCAGATTATGGAGTGCTTCAGCTGGACTTAGGCGTCCAAACTTTTAACAACAAAATAAGGCGCATGCTATTCATTCCAGACAACGGAGAACATGCAGAAGAAATTATAAGGAAAGCGAGAAAGCTCGGGCTTTACGCATGCATAGACTTGATGTATAACCTTCCGGGGCAAACCCTTGAGACATGGAGGGAAGATGTTAAAAAAGCAATAGAACTAGAGGTTGAGGGTATAGATTGCTACCCGCTTGAAATCTATCCTGGAACCCTTCTTGAAATGCAACTTAAAAATGGCACGATACCTCCACCGCAAGATTGGAAAACTGAAGCTTTAATGTATATAGAGGCTCTGGAGTTGTTCACAAAAGCAGGTTACATACCTGTAGGACATGACAGATTCACGAAAGTTAAAGAGCACATAGAGGAGTCATGTGTGCATGGATGGCCGTGGGCGGGTCAGCTAACAACAGGAGCAGGATGTTTCATGGGATACATAGGAAGGTACTCTTACCAGAATATTGCAGAAGTCAATAAATACATTGAATGCGTGAAAAACGGCGTATTTCCAATAGCAAAACTTCACAGCTCTACAGATGAGGATATGATGCGGAAGATGATGCAACGTTTATACATTAGGCTACCAGTAGACAAAAAAGAATTCAAAGCGAAGTTTGGAAAGTTTCCTGAAGAAGTTTTTCCCGATGCAATAAGAAGACTCAAAGATAAGGGACTAATCGAAATAGATGATAATGAAATACGACTTACAAAGCTTGGCGATGTATGGCGGATAAACATTGTATGGGAGTTCATTTAGGTTTATTTAAAAATAGCCTAATTCACATCATCAGTTCATTGATTGACATTTCATCAATCTTCTCCAGTAGACTTTAAATAATTCCATTCATTAAAGACATGGAGCACGCGGAGAATTTGTGGAAAATGAACCATAGAATTCTGCTCGTTAACCCTGATGTGCCCGCTAGTTCTCCATGGGGCCTTTCAAAAATGCTTCCTCCCTTAGGTTTGGCTTATATTGCTGCCGCTCTTGAAAAGGCAGGCTTTGAAGTGGAGGTTTTCGACAACTACGCACTTAAGAAAAATGCAGGTTTTCTAAAGCTTCTCGTTGAGAAGCATAGACCTGAAATTGTCGGCATAAGCTGTAATTCAGTTACCTATAGGCAATGTGTTGAAATGGCCAGAGTTGTTAAGGAGACGGACTCTTCATGCAAAGTTGTTGTGGGGGGACCACACCCCTCTTACATGCCTGAAACAATGTTGCAACACCAGGAGATAGACTATGTTATTTTAGGAGAGGGAGAACGGGCTATGGTTGAGTTGGCTGCTCTCGCCGCTAAGAAAAGCTCAGATTCAGAAGCTATTTTTAAGGTTGCAGGAACCGCCTACAGACATAACGGAAAAATTGTAAGAAATGCTCCAAAGTTCATTGAAAACTTGGACGATGTGCCTTACCCAGCAAGAAAACTGCTACCAATGCACCTTTACGATAGAAAGTTTGCTTTCCTCGAAGTTGATCCCGTAGACACTATGAACGTTGTGCGCGGCTGCCCATATAAGTGCGCCTTTTGCGAAAATAGAAGGCTATGGGGAGACGCTTGTAGGCTTTTCAGCCCCAGCAGAGTTGCAGATGAAGTGGAACACTTGATTAACAATTTTTACACGAGGGGAATTTACTTTGTTGGAGACAATTTTACAATTAATAGAAGTTGGGTTTTGAAAGTTTGCGAGTTGCTCAGAAAACGGGATTTAAATGTTGAGTGGATTTGCGACACCAGAGTGGATTTAGTTTCAAGGGAACTTTTGAGAGCTATGAGGCATGCGGGTTGCAGAACCATATGGTTTGGAGTTGAATCCGGTTCGCCAAGAATTTTAAACAAACTTAATAAGGGCATTACTCTTGATCAGGTGGTAAGGACTGTTGAACTTTGCAGAGAAGAAGGCATAAAAATCGCTTGTTCTTTTATGCTGGGCATACCCGGAGAAACCCTTGAGGATATGGAAGCATCCCTTAAATTCGCAAAAAAGATTAACCCAGACTGGTGCCAATTTAACATATTCATCGCGTGTCCTGGAAGCAGCCTTTATGATGAGGTTGTTCAAAAAGGACTTTATGACCGAATGGACGACTTCCTAGCGTATGTTAAGACAGCGGAGTTTAACTATGAATCACTGCTGAGAGTACAGCAGAGATTTCATAAAAGTTTCCATCGGTCACCAAAAAGGGTAATTACAACGATTAAAAGGAAGATTCCTCTAATTTTCAGAAATGAAAAGTGAAACTCTGCTTTTTGGGCAGATGACTTAGCTATCATTTTCTTTTGTTGATGTGGTGGTCTCGCTTAAAGAATAAGGCTTAATAGAAGAAGAATGGGCACCAAGAAAATTAACGCGAAAAGTATCATCACAACATTGCGTATTTTCAAGGCTCGGAGAATATGTTTCGGTGATGGTTCTCCTATGTTATCACCTACCACATAGTGTCCAGGCTTCTCGAGGCGGACGCGTAGAGCCCCAGCCATAGCAGCCATGAGCCAACCGTGGTTCCTACTTGGGGTTTTAGCATGATCTCTAAAGGCGATTTTCCACGCTTCTTTGTAGTCTTCTCTTAGAACAGCGGATGCCATGACTATTAGAAGCGTTGCCAGCCTAGCTGGAATATAATTGGCGATGGTGTCTAGTGTTGCAGAAAACCAGCCTATATGAATGTGCTCTGGGTCTTTGAAACCGATCATGCCATCAAGGGTGTTTATTGCTCTGAAAGCGACTGCTCCTGGCACACCGAAAAAGATGTAATAGAAAATAGGTGAAAGCCTAAAGTCTGTTAAGTTTTCAGCCATGGATTCTATAACCGCTGATGCTATTTGGGAGCCCGTCAAGTTTTTCATGTCTCTCCTTGAAAAATGCGCATATTTCTTGGCTTCTTCAAGGTCTTCTTTTTCTATGGCTTTCGCTGCGGCTATGCTCCAGTCCGTCTCAAGTTTTATACATAGGGTGAACTTCAGAATAATAGCGCCTATAATTATGTAGGCAATGATTCCCAAGTAAATGTGCACTAATTCAAGTATGAAATATGTTGGAATCGTAAAGGCGGCTATGACGACTATGGCTAACAGGACACCATTGAACTTTTCTATTTTAGGATTCTGATTTTTCAAGCGTACCTCCAATATTTTGGTTAATTTGCCCATCCAAACTGTTGGGTGGAGTTTAAACCTGAGTTTCAATTTAGCTTCTGGCGTAGGGTCACTTATGATAAAATCCAAGATTAATGCCAGCAATAGTGTACAAATAGCCGCAAGAAAATCAGGTATAAAACCACCAACCTATCAAAACTTTTCTTGGAAACTCCACGCTCGCCACCATGTCCAAGCAACTGTAAATTCTGAATTTGCTATTCTCCAAGATTAATTTTCCCAGACTAACTGGAAGTTTGTTGCGCATGAGCTTCTTAATTTTTAGGGGTGAAATGTTAAGGTTTTCGTTAAGTGATGGAATTTTAAACACGTGTTTAAGGCTTAGGCTTTACTTTTCTCTCTTTTAAGGGTTGCTATGTTCGTGGCGTGCATGCAGGAGTGAAGGGAGTTTTCTCTGAGTGTTTTGGGTGTGTATGCGCATGCTTGATCTGATTCAAAGTAGTCGCCTGTGTGGGCGTAGGCTCTAGTTCTGCACCCTCCGCATATCTCGCGATATTCACAGATTCCACACTTGCCCTTCAAGTTGTTTGGTTCTTTTAATCTGCTGTAAAACTCGGACTTTTGAACATCTTCCCAAAATTCTTTGAGGCTCTTTTCGCGTATGTTTCCTATTTTTAATCCCTCTGAATAAAAGCATGGGATTACATCTCCGTTTTCAAGCACGCTTAAGTATCCTCCAAATAGGAAGTATACGCATTTTCCTCCGAACTCGTTGTTGAACCATTCCCAGAATCTTGAGGGGTTCCTTTCTTTGTATATGCGAGCGAAGAAGGGGCAATGTATGTGGAAGTCGAACTTTTTCTTGTAGGGTTTATGCATTAAGTCGTATAGGTGATTCAGAACCCATTCATATTGCTCTGGAGTCGGTTCAAGTTGCAGTTTCCCCCTAGCCCTTCCACATGGAAGCAGGTGATTAAACCATACGAACTTTGCGCCGTACTCCTCAGCTAAATCTATTATGTAGTCTGTATGCATATAATTTATAGATGTAATGGCCATTGAAATGCCATTTAAGATTTCAGCCTTAGAAAGTTTCTGGATCGCCGATAAACCTGCCTTATAAGAACCTTTACCTCGTATTATATCGTTTACCTCTTCAGGGCCGTCTAGGCTTATGGATGTGAAAACTTCGTTTTTTACAAGGTTATTGTATATGTCGCCGTCCACGAAGTAACCGTTTGTTAGAAGGCATATTTTAAGGCCTAAACTCCTTGCATAGCCTATGATCTCAAAAACGTCCTTCCTCACGAGGGGTTCTCCACCCTTAAGCCCGAACCACTCTGACCCAAATTCGTAAATCTGATCTACGAGACGCATAGCTTCCTTCGTGCTCAACTCGTCTGGTGCAGGCTCTGCCTTTGCCTCAACATTACAGTATAGACAGTTAAGGTTGCATGCTCTCGTGGCTCTCCAAGATGTGATAAGTAACGGTCCTCTCGTTTTGTAAAATGACATTTTTAGTCACCATACCTAAGGTTTATTCCATGTTTTAAACATTTTCTCATAACTAAAGTTTTTGGTGAATACATCTTTAGTTTATAGATATATGAGCTGTGAAGTTAATGCACCTCTTTAGTTTTTGTGATTTGCCAAAAAAGAGCGCATGCTGAAGCAACCACTGTGCCGGAATAAGAAAGGGTATGTTTTTGGCTTCTAAATAAATTAACAGCTGCTGTATCTGTTGTATTAACCTTAAGTTCGATGAAAAGGTTGCTTTTTGAAGGGATTGTTAGGTTGCCGCTTTCTATATTGCCTAGAAAAGTCTTTTGGCTTTCATTGTTGCTGATAAACACGGTAAGATTGAAGTGGAGAATGGTTATGTCGATTTCAGAAGGATTATCTATGTTGAAAAAACAATGCCAGCAATGCGGGTTTGGTCAATTAGGCTTAGATCCGAGCTCTCCTCCACCACCCTCAATTTGCCAAGCGCATTCATAACAGTATAGTCCGCAACAAAGTAGCTCCCAGCTAGGAAAAAGATTATCAAAGCAAACACTACAGCTAAAAGCCAAGACCTTTTCAATTCACATCCTCTTGTCCACTTCTCTTTCAGTGCAACAGAGCAAAGAGATGAGTAAAATTTAAGACTTTTGCTGGTTGAAGAATAGACGAAGTTAGAGGCTTAATAAATTGGATATCTTGGAAACCATAAAGGGAAGACGGAGCATAAGATCCTTTAAAAAAATTGAAGTTTCCAATGATGTTGTAGAGAAGCTTATTGACGCGGCGAGATGGGCGCCATCCGCAGGCAACATTCAACCATGGGAATTCATAGTTGTACGTAATCCTGAAACAAAAATGAAACTTGCTAACGCAGCGTTGGGACAAGCCTTTGTTAAAGAGGCTTCTGTCGTCATAGTTGTTTGCGCCGATGAAAACCGTGCTCTGCAAGGATACGGATTCCGCGGCAAAAGCTTGTACTGTATTCAGGATACAGCTGCCGCCACACAAAACATCCATTTGGCCGCTTACTCCATGGGCTTGGGCACATGTTGGGTTGGTTCCTTTAGGGAAGATGAAGTGGCAAAAATCCTTAAAATACCTGAAGGTATAAGGCCTGTTGCAATAATTCCAGTTGGTTATCCCGCTGAATCTCCATCGCCTCCAAACAGAAGGTCTCTTAGCAGAATAATTCATTATGAAACTTTTTAACCGCTCTCAAATTTCCTTGCTCATCACTTAATTCCGCCAATTTAGTACATTTTTGTTTAAAATACTTTGGCTTAAAATATGTTTGGAATCAAAGGCTTTTAATGCCTTGAAAGCCAAGTCAGCGTTTAACCGATAACCTTAAAACCGTAGGGTGTTTGTGTTTTGTGAGGTTCAAAATGGCCTCGAGGCGACTAAAAACTCCAAGAGAAATGATTCACGGTTTCATATATTTATTAACGCATCCTCTCCAATTGAAGCATATTATCATAAGGGAAACTCGATATAGGTTTAGATATCGGAGTAAGCAGA